>Ga0209151_1000967_pt1 | contig 18863 bp, 19 predicted proteins | sample SaaInlV_DNA_165m_FD_184688 | JGI IMG/M metagenome (GOLD analysis project Ga0209151, IMG submission 184688) | Marine microbial communities from expanding oxygen minimum zones in the Saanich Inlet - SI075_LV_DNA_165m (SPAdes) (version 2) | ecosystem: Environmental > Aquatic > Marine > Unclassified...
ATTTTGCATACCGCCTGTCCCCACTTAAAGGCTCAAAGTCATCAAATATTTTATCTATATAATCTATGCTATGCGGTCTTAAGCTATGCCTAGCTAATTGTACTATTTGGTGATCATTTAACTTAGAGAAAATATCTTTTGTTAGCTTATTGCTTTTATCTTGTAATACAGATATCTCTTCAACTATATTTATATCACCTGTTAGAGATGTGGTTTTAAGTTCTTTTATTTTTGCTTCTAGCTCAGCTATTGGCTTTTCAAATTCTAAATATTCATTATACATAAGGTCACAACTTAAGAAAATCAAATGTTTATTGTACCCGAAGTTTCTGCTATATTAAACTTTTTTATTATTAACATTAACTTGGTTGAATAATATGGCAATAGTTTTAGGCATAGAAACATCGTGCGATGAGACTGCTGCTGCAATTTATTGTGGTGAAAATGGACTGCTGTCTCACACTATACATTCACAGATACCATTGCATAAGATCTATGGTGGCGTGGTGCCTGAGCTTGCTTCTAGAGACCATGTTAATAAACTAATAGAAGTAGTTGCAGAGGTTTGTGAGGAAAGTGGCATAGGATTAAGTGACTTAGATGCTATAGCATACACCGCTGGCCCAGGTTTGGCTGGCGCTCTTATGGTTGGCTCTGGATTTGCAACTTCTTTGGCAATGACGCTTGGTATACCATCACTGCCTACACATCATCTTGAAGCTCATGTTCTTATTGCCATGTTAGACGTTGAAAAAATAAAATTCCCATTTTTAGCACTTCTAGTATCTGGAGGCCATACACAAATAATATTGGCTAGCGCCTTAGGGGAATATAAGTTAATAGCAGAGACCCTAGATGATGCAATAGGCGAAGCATTTGATAAATCTGCTAAGATGATGGGGATGCCTTATCCTGGTGGGCGTGAATTGGCATCTTTGGCGGAAGATGGTGATCCTAAAAGCTTTGACCTGCCTCGACCCATGATAAATCGCCCTGGTTATGATTTAAGCTTTAGTGGCCTGAAAACTGCAGTTTTTCAAGCGTGGGATAAGTCTGATAAATCTGATGAAACAAAGCGCAATTTAGCGGCATCATTCCAAGCTGCAGTAGTTGAATCTTGTTGCTCTAGATTGTCAAAGGTTATGCAGAATGTAACTGCAGATACTTTAGTTGTAGCAGGTGGAGTTGCTGCGAATAAAAGTTTACGTGATAACCTTATATCATTAGCCGCAACTAATTCATATGATGTCTATTTCCCAGCAATAGAGCTATGCACTGATAATGGTGCTATGATTGCCTATACTGGATACTTAAATTATGTAAATAATTCAGCTGTAATGTCAGATGTTATGCAGGTAAAGCCGAGGTGGCCTATTGAAGATGCTTTTAATTGATTTACATGTGCTTCATTTTTTATTAGAATTAGCAACAGTTGTTTATTAACCCGAGTTTAATATGGATATTTTTATATTACCACTACTTGGCCTTGCTGCATATTTGCTAGGGTCTATATCATTTGCTATTGTATTAGCTAAGCTTTTAAACTTAGAAGATCCAAGAACAGTAGGCTCCAACAACCCAGGGGCTACAAATATGTTGCGAGTATCTGGATTTAAGATCGCATTTATAACATTTTTTTGCGATGCATTAAAAGCAGTGATTCCTGTTGTTTTAGCTAGGCTATGTGGTTTAGATTTAGCTGAAGTTGCTTTAGTGGGTTTGCTAGCATTTTTAGGGCATCTATACCCTGTTTTTTTTGAATTTAAAGGAGGTAAAGGTGTTGCACCAGCAATAGGCTTTATTTGGGCTTTTTCACCATTTTGCGCGTCTTTATTAACGCTAACATGGTTTATAGTTTACTTCACAACTAAATATGTTTCACTGTCAGGGATTGTTGCATTTTCATTGTTGCCATTTTTAATTATGATGTTATATGGCATAACAGTTGCGAGTATATTTTTTGTTGTTTCAATTTTATTGGTCTATTCACACCGCGATAATATTAAAAGACTGTCCGATGGTAGTGAGGGAAAAACTAATCTGTTTAGTAAATAGGAGTTTTTATGTCATATTTAGTATGGTTAGACTTGGAGATGACGGGACTTGATCCAGATTGTGAGCGCATAATTGAAATAGCTACAGTTGTAACAGACCATAACCTTGAAATTGTTGAGAAAGGGCCTAGCTTGGTTATCAATCAAAGCAAAACTTTAATAGATAATATGGACGCATGGAACACAGATCATCATACAAAATCAGGTTTAGTTGCTGAAGTAATAGCATCAAAAATAAATGAAAGTGACGCTGAATTAATGACGTTAAATTTTCTTAAAAAATATCTGTCTCCAGGTGAGTCACCGCTATGTGGTAATACTATATCTCAAGATAGGCGCTTTTTAATAAAGTACATGCCTGATTTAGCATCTTTTTTTCACTACCGTAATTTGGATGTTACTAGTTTGAAAATAATGATAAATATGTGGCGTTCAGATTTAGCTATTGATGCTAATAAAAATTCTAAGCATAGAGCTCTTGACGATGTTTATGATTCTATAAATGAACTGAGACATTATCGAGATCGATTTTTACGCATGCCATAAAAGTTTAGCTCTATTATGAAATACTATACCCCTGCTGATATATATAAACTAGAGTCAGAACTAAATTCACTAGGAATCACATCTTGGAGTTTAATGCAGAAGGCAGGCCACCACGCATTTGATGAAATTAAAGAAAAATATAAAAATATTAAGAGAATATGTGTTTTTTGTGGTTGTGGAAATAATGCAGGTGATGGATATGTGTTGGCTAAAGCAGCTATTGAATCAGGTTGTATAGTTGAAATAATTGATTTGTCTGAAGGCAGAGAGCTAATTGGCAATGCAAAACAAGCTAAAGAATTATTACAAAATGATAATTCAATACATACTCTTTATGATGACCTGGATTTATTAAATACTGATGTAATAGTAGATGCAATTTTAGGAATTGGTTCATCGGGTGAAATTACTGGAATTGTTGCAAAAGCTATTAATGTTATAAATAATTCATCTGCTAAAGTTGTTTCCCTAGATATTCCTTCTGGCCTAAATCCTGAAACTGGCTCACTTCTTGGTGATGCTATTATGGCAGATTTAACTATAACATTCTTATTACATAAAATTTGTTTAGTTACAGGTGATGGTATTGCAAAATCTGGCGATGTAAAGGTATGTAAATTATATGATAATAATGTTGATGACTTGTCTTTTTCAATTCATGAGGCTGCCTGTAGTTATGATAAAAAAGAAATATTAAAGTTTATTAAACCAAGATATAAAAACAGCCATAAAGGGTGTTATGGAAGTTTGCTTGTTATCGCTGGCGATGAAGGTTACCTAGGAGCACTTTTTTTAATAATCGAGACATTACTAAAGATTGGAGCAGGGGTTGTGCGTGTAATAACTCACAAGAATCATATTGGCCAGCTAATTACTACTTTTCCCAGCGTTATAGCAGCTTCTTATGATAAAGATGAGTTGGTGAAAGAATATTTAAATGTTTCAGATTCAATCCTAATAGGGCCAGGGTTAACCAGTAAAGAATGGGTTATGCAGACACTAGAAAAAGTAATTTCTTCTAATAAAAGAGTTGTCTTAGATGCAGGCGCATTACGCTTATTGAAGAATATTGAAGCTAATACTAGCAGTAGTCTAATAGTTACTCCTCACCCGGGAGAGGCAGCTGATTTATTATCTGTTGTAAGTTCAGATGTACAAGCTAATCGACTTAAATGTGCCCGTAATATTACCAGTAGCTATGCCTGCACTTGTGTGTTAAAGGGGGCAGGGACAATAATATCTTTTTCTGATGATGACAATGTTGTTTGCCCATATGGAAACCCAGGCATGGCAGTAGCTGGCATGGGTGATGTGCTCTCTGCCGTAATCCTATGCTTTATAGCTCAATTTAATGATGAAAGAAAATCCATAATAGCAGCTGTTTATTTGCACTCTATGGCAGCAGACCATTATGCTAATGAGCATGGAGAAGTTGGCATTACTCCTTCTGCTATCATTGTTATTTTGAATAAATTTTTAAATAAAAGGTTGTAGTTTATGAAATTTAAGGTCATAGAGCTTAAAAATATAATAGAGTCAGACTTGACAAATATTACAAATATAATAGCTAATCATTGTTCTAAAAGTTCGATGGTCCTGCATTTAAATGGTGTTTTAGGGGCGGGCAAGACAACTTTTGTTCGCGCATTTCTAGCAAATTTAGGTTATAAGGGTAGGGTCAAGAGCCCAACATATAGTTTGATAGAAACATATGAAATAAAAGATAAAAATATAACAGTATCTCACCTGGATTTGTATAGGTTATCTAGAGTTGATGAGCTTTATAATTTAGGTATAGACGATTATATTCATTCAAACAGTGTTATGCTTATAGAGTGGCCGGGTCATGGAGGTGAATTAACTCCAATAGCTGACATAGCTATAACAATCAATGTAATCAGTTCAGAGCTAAGGTCTTTAGTAATAAAAACTAAAGACCTTGATGTTTATAGAAAACTTAAGCAAATATAGAAATATTAAATTAAATTTGTCTATGTATCTTGCTTGCTCTGTTGTGGCTTTCTTCTGTTTGTGCGCAGTTGGCCGCTACCATGCAGTCTGGTTGTGGGTGTTTTTCGCTGTTGCTGGTTCCCATCTCTGTCTTTATCGTTATTTTGCTGGCTGCTGTCTCTATTGCTGTGCTGTTTCTTGTTTTCTTGATTGCCAGGTTTGCTTACTGTGCTTCTAGGTGTTTTATTGTACCTGTTATCGGTGTTGTGGTTTCTTCTTCTTCTTCTGTGCACCTTTTCTGGTTGAGGTTTTGGTTTAACTTCCTCGGCAAATACGCTAAGCCATAATCTTTTTAATAAGCCTGTTTGCTCTTTACTATTGTTGGCTTCCGGCTTGCTTTTGTTATGTGTTTTTTGTGTTAGTTTATGGTGGTCTACAAGCGGAACTTGCTGTTTTTCAGCAGATGGAACATAACTTTCTTTGGCTCCCTTTGCGTCAATTTCAATTTTATGGCTTTTTACTATGCTTTGTTCATCCTGATGAATTCTTTTTAAACAGTGCTGGGGTATTTCATACCATTTATTTGGTATTAATAAAATTGTGACTGACTGCCTTTCTTCAAGTTCAATTATGGCCATCCTTTTTTCATTAAGGATAAATGTGCATACATCTACTGGCAGCTGGACTTGTATTATTGGTGCTTGTTGGTGTATAGAATTTTCTTCTATTTTTCTTAATATGTTGTTTGCAAAAGACTCAATGTTACGTATTTGTCCCGAGCCTTCACACTTACAGCAAGGCACTAGTTCAGCTTCATCTACGGAAGGGTATAGCCTTTGCCTTGATATCTCAAGCAAGCCAAAATTAGAGATTTTTAATATCTGTATTTTTGATTTATCACCTATAAAGTTTTTTGCTAAAACTTTTTCTACTTCTTCTTTATGTTCTGTTTTTACCATATCGATAAAGTCTACTACTATAAGACCTCCGATATTTCTAAGTTTAACCTGTCTTGCTATTTCAGGGGCTGCTTCAAGATTAGTTTTATAAGCGGTTTCTTCTATATCTTGAGCCTTTGTTGATTTCGCTGAGTTAACATCAACAGTTGTCATTGCTTCTGTTCGTTGGATTACAAGAGACGCTCCGGATTTCATTACAATAGTTTTAGAGTATATTGACTCTATTTCATTTTCAATTTGGTAGTGTGTAAACAATGGTACTTTATTTGTGTGTAAGTGAATTGAGTCTAGGTGCTTTGGCTTTGTTTGTGAAACTTGTCTTTCTATCGCATTGTACGTTTCTTTGTGATCTATCACAATTTTATTAATGTCTGAGCGGATGTGGTCTTTTACGAGCCTAGTTATAATATCATTGTCCTTGTAAATAAGCTGAGGCGCTGGGTTTTTATCAGATTCATCCTTTATTATTTGCCAGTAGCTAGATAGTGTTTCAAAGTCGCTTTCTAGCTCCTCGTAGCTCTTCTCTACGCTAGAAGTTCTTATTATAACTCCTATATCAGGGTTTTTTTCATGTAGCTTATTTAGTGTTTCCTTTAGTTTTTTTCGATTCTCATCACTTAATTTTTGTGATATTCCACCTGCTTTTTTATTGAAAGGCATTATGACAAGGTTACAACTGGCTATTGATATATCCTGAGTAACTGCGGCACCTTTTGAATCTCGTTCACCACGTTCTATTTGGATTAATATTTTATCGCCAACTTTTGGTTTATCTACAGTATTTTTACTTGGCAAAAACCCAGGCCTATTACCACCATAGTCAACAAAATATGCGTTTAAACTTTTTTCGAAACTTGTTATCTTGGCTGAGAAGATGTTGCCAATATTCATTTTGTTAGTTAAAGATTCTTTTTCTAATATAGTAAGCTTTCTATCCTCTAAGATTGCTACTCGAGTCTCACCAAATGACCTGCTTACTAATATTTCCTTAAATTGTTTTTTACTCATTTTTTATGCACCATATTGAAAGTAATTCCTTACTTTATTAAATATAATCATTGTGCCTTTAGACCTACTCTCTATGTTTATTTATAACCTAATATACATGTTTTGGTTTTAAACATTTGTATTTGTTGCTGTCTTTTTTTTGATTTATGCCCCGCCTACTAACATCAGTGTTTTAATCTCTCTACCCAATTTTTTCTTTAAATGGGTCACAAATGACTTCCAGTCTTGCAATTTATATGCAATGTTGACTTGTTTAATATATACAACGACAACGGTTAAATTATATCATAAGCTAATTATTTAGCAATGAAAAATACTTATGTTTTTAAAAATATTGGATATTATGTGTTATTATGTTAACCTTTTTAATGTTTTGGTTTGGCTTTCTGATGACCTTTTGGCTTGTTTTAATAATTTATATGTTTAATTTAATGTCTTAGTTGAGAATGTAATTATGAGTGGTAATAAAGTATATTTCTATGATGTTTTAGCTAACGAATCAGGGCAACGCATTGACAACTTCCTGTTTAAAAAATTAAAAGGGGTGCCGAAATCCAGAATATACAAAGGTCTTAGAAAAGGTGAGTTTCGAGTTGGTACTAAAAGGATAAAACCTGATTATAAGTTAAAAGAAGAAGATAAAATTAGAATGCCACCATTGTCATGCTCTGCAAAAAAAGATATTGATGCATCTCTAATGGAGTCTCTAGGTAGCAGGATGAGTGATTCAATAATTTATGAAAATGATGATTTTTTACTTTGTAATAAACCATCTGGAATAGCTGTTCATTCTGGATCTGGAGTTATTGCTGGTGTAATTGAGTCTCTTCGTTATTTCAGGCAAGATTTAGACTATCTAGAGCTTGGCCATAGAATTGATAAAGGAACTTCAGGTTGCTTACTTTTATTCAAAAGTAGAGAGTCGTTACTTGAGTTTCATCGTATGTTACTGGCCTCTGAAGTAAAAAAAACATATCTGTGCTTGGTCCATGGTTCGTGGCCAGATAGTATAGGGCGTTATGATAAGTCGTTAAAAATATCTGAGTATGATGAAAGAAGAAAAGTTAGGGCTGATCCTGAGGGGAAAAGAGCTATAAGTATATTTAAAATTAAAAAACGCTATAAAACAACAACCTTGTTAGAGGTGGAGCTTGTTACCGGCAGAACTCACCAAATACGGGTTCATGCAGCAGATGCAGGATTTCCAATTGTCGGTGACCATAGGTATGGAGATGACAAAAATGAAGGTGGCTGTCGTTTAATGTTGCATGCTCATAGCTTGATTTTTTCTTGGAAGCCAAGTTCTCATATGCATGTGCTTGAAGCAAAATTACCAGAGGAGTTTTTAAATTGCGTAAAAAAAATAGAAAATACAATTGTGTGATTTTTGATTGGGATGGCACTATCATGGACTCTGCCGCCCAAATCGTATCAGCAGTTATTGATTCTGCAAAAAAAAATGGGTTAAATGTTCCTAGTGATAAGTCGGTTAGAGTTGGCATAGGTACTAGTTTTGAAGCTCAGTATGAACGCCTATTTCTACATGATAAAACACAGGGTAAGCGTGATTACGCTAATGAAGTTTTCACATCATTTCAGAAAGATTTCTATCACGTATATAACTCTAATACACCAAAATTATTCCCAGGAGTTGAAGATATTATTGCTGAGTTAAATGCAGATGGTGTTATTACAGCTATAGCTACAAGTGGTACTAGGGCTATGTTAAACTCCATGCTTACAAAATTTAAGTTAAACGATAGTTTTTTATTTACTTGTTGTGGAGATGAATTTCCAGCCAAACCTAACCCAGATATGTTGGAGCAAATTTTGCTTGAAAGTGATTTTTTAAGTAAGGATGCGGTAATGTTAGGAGATAGTGTCTACGATATATATTCCGCAAATAACGCTCATATAGACAGTTATGGGGTTGCTACAGGAGTTAGCTCTAAAAATGACTTGGTCGGTGCTGGGGCTATAGAAGTTGTTGATGATATTAGAGAAATTGTGGCTTACCTATAGCTTTAATTATTGATGTTTTATTTGGTGTTTCATGGCTAGTGATTTGTTTAATGCTGTATTTCTATCCCCAAGAGCTGTTGAAAATTTATTGTTATATTTGGGGTGCGTAGACTCTAAGTCCTTGCGGCTTATTATTGGTTATGGATCTTTCTCTAAATTTGTTAAGTTTTGCATGAAGGTGTCCTACCTATCATTATACAATGCAGCTGCTTGTAACTATAAACTTGTTAGAGATTTTTTTTGTTTATATTCTTCAAGGCTAGATTCTTGTTCATATGTTAGAAATATATCTGTTGATCCATGCTTTGATCTAGTTGGTAATAATTTTTCTTTTAACTATCTTCCATTTGACTGCTCTAGTTTGAAAAAAGGTGAGGGTGTGGGCTATTTGGCTTTTATTCCAGTGCCTATGCAGGATGATTATTACTTTGGAGGGGATAGGGATCCTTTGACTATAATTGAGTCATATATTTGGGCTGTGGCTTGCTTGGATCCTAATTTTAATTCTGAGAATTACAGTTTTTCTGATGCCGTTCTGTTTTCTAAATCAAATTTAAGGGTTGTTATCGCGCTGAATTATAAAAATGATATTTTTAATTTGGACGCAAGAACTTGTGTTTTAGGAAGAAGATTGGTTCGTCAGTCATGCAGAATTAACACTTATTTGAATAATATTGGAGTTGGGGCTGTCGTGTTGCCAGTTTTGTGGGGCGTTTGTGATTCAAACTTTAACGATTTGAGACTTGATTACTCAGATACGATTAGGCAGTACTTGTCTATGGTAGGTTTTAGTAAAAAACATGTTGAAATGCCATTCCCATTCGCTAGTGTTAGAACTTATATGCTAGATTCATACTCTTGTAGAAAAATGGTTAAAGATCTTAAAATATTAAATATTAACACTTATTATGTGACCGGTGATGCTGATTTGGTGTCATTGTTTCCAGCTGGCTACAAGGACTCCATTTTCAAGTATATAAACAAGAAGATTTTAGAGAGCAACTATAATTTGCTTCGAGTCGGTGGCGGGGCTATGTATGATAGCTGCGAGATATATTATCATATAAAGTCGTTAAATGTATCTACCGCTAGGCTTGCCTCTTCGGTGTTGTTAACTCAGCTTTTTCATGTTGTTGATTTTGTGGCAAGGTCATTATTATCTGGATTTGATCAATCACTTGCGTATTTTAGTGAAATAAATACTTTTATTAATACAGATGTGTTTTCTTCTGATAATTTGTACTGCTCAAGCCCTCCAACACAAAAAATGAAGAATGATAATGCGGTGATTATAAACGATGGCGGAGATTTTATGTCGCACATAACAAGAATGCTGCGAGCTAAAAAGGGAAAGGACAGGCAATTATTTTTGTTTGGGAAGAAATTTTCTCAGGTCACTTCTTCACGCCATGAAATTGTTATTGTTGCAGAGGACGATTCTGCTGAGTCGTTATCAGTTTCATCTTCATCTCAATTCAGCTCTATTCAGGTTGTAGGCGCTACTTCATTGGGTCCATGCAAAATAAAGGGTGTGTTTTCACGATTAAAAAATATGCAGCTTACCCCATCTCAATTAAATTCACGTCTTTCTAATGCTTCTGTATCTGACCTTCCTTCTTCATTTCATGAGTCTTTGATGTTTGTGTCAGTTAGCTACGCACCATTTTTAATCTTTTTCTTAACAAGAAGATGCGTTCCTAAAAATAATATTGAGAGTCAAAAGTGTAAAGAAAGAATAAATGAATCACTCTCTTGTGTGCAAGAAGTGCTTAAAGGTTTCGTATCCAGCGAAAAACATACGTTTAAAGCTGTGGAAAAGCGAATCATGTCCTTTGCGAAAAGTCCAAATAAAATTTTGAGGGAGTCGTCACAGAATTTGGTGGCATCTGCAGAGGTAGGGAGGTTTGAGAAGATGGGGTTTAAATTTAATGTGAAAAAGTTTATTTCGCTATGTACTAGATTAGAGTCTTTGTTGCGTTGGTTTTGGAAGAGGTTATACGAGGTTGTGCTTGTAGATGATAAGTTATCGTACCCTCTAAACACCGACTTTATGACGGTTGACTCAAGGCTCAAAGATTCTCTCTCTAGCAGTTTGCCTTTGGGTGTATTAAGCGCATGTGTAGATGACCCTTGTGTTGACTCTGTAACTCTTGGACTTGGTGAAATTAAATTAAAGTAGCCTGGTTAAAGTCTTTCCACTGTTTTTATTACGGCCTTACTGCATAATGACATCAAATCCTTCTCTGTCAAGCATGGAACACAATGTTAGAAGGGGCAGCCCTTTGATTGCATATGGATCATCACTTTTAATGTTTTTTATTAAGGCAACTCCAAGGCCTTCAGCTTTAAAGCTACCTGCACAATTTAGTGGTAGTTCAGTTTCTGCGTATCTGCGTATTTTTTCCAGGCTCAAACTTCTGAACTTGATTCTTGTTGCAATAACTTTTGTCTGAAAGGTGTTTGTTTTTGTATTTAATAAACATAAACTGCTATGGAAAACAGCCTCTTTCCCACTAAAATATTGTAATTGTTTCTGCGACTTTTCTAAAGTTAGTGGCTTGCCAAAAATAATGTCATCACATAATAATATTTGATCCCCAGTTATTATAAATGAATGTTGTTTGCATTTTTGTTCTACAGCTATCGCTTTTTCTTGTGCGAGTCTATATACGTGTTCATGTGGGCTTTCTTTGCCTTTTTTTTCCTCGTTTATGTCTGGTATAACTATTTTAAAAGGAATCTTAAGTTGTTTTAATAGTTCTTTTCTTGCGGCTGAGCTTGATCCCAAAATTATATCCATGATTTGCTCCTGGTTTTGTTTTAGCTATGTATTTGAGTTTTTATTTGTGCTAAAAACACAAGTATTCTATTCTACATATAATACTTGATTAGCGATAGACTTTTATATTGGCATTTTGTTGTTTATATTTCTTATAAATGATTGACAATACAAGCCTTAGAAGATATTATTGCTCACGTTAGATATTATTCTGGAGATGGTTTAAGATGGCAGTCCAAAAAAGTAAAAAATCAAGAAGTGTTAGAGACAAGGGTAGAACACATCATAATATGGAGCTAAAAACTCTTTCTGAAGATAAAGAGTCTGGTGAAACTCATTTGCGCCACCATGTTACTGCAAATGGTTACTACAAAGGAAAGAAAATAAAATAATTAGCCTTAAGGTTTGTTTTTTTAGATTATCTTTCTGTTCCCTTTAATGTCATGTTTTAAATTTATATTCTGGAAAGGGTGGTTATGGTTGCAGAAGTAAAGTTGGCAATTGATATTTCAAGTGGAGATTATGGTGGTAGTGTTACACTGCCTGCTGCTATCTCTTTTGCAAAAAAAAATATTAACGTTCATTTGTTTCTCGTTGGGAAAGACACTGATATCGAGCCCTTCATAGACGATGATATTAGAGCTAGAGTAACTGTTGTTCATGCGGAGCAGGTAGTCGAAATGGATGAAGAGCCCGTAAAAGCCCTGCGATTTAAAAAGAAATCATCTATGCGGTTGGCAGTAGAGTTAGTGCGTGATAAAAAAGCAGATATTTGTGTTAGCTCAGGTAATACTGGGGCACTCATGGCTATGTCACATACTATACTTAAAACTCTAGAAGGTATTAGCAGGCCAGCTATTATGGGTATGTTCCCAAGTTATAATGGCTCAGAAGTTTGTATTCTAGACTTAGGTGCTAATATAACCGCTGATTCTGATAATTTATGTCAGTTTGCCTATCTAGCTAGTGAGATAGTTGGATCTATGAATAACACTAAGCCAAGGGTAGGGATACTGAACGTTGGGCATGAGAGTATCAAGGGGACAACCACCGTTAAAAACGCGGCATCTGCACTTAAGGCAAAAAAAGAAATAAACTTTATAGGATTTGTTGAAGGTGATGAGTTATTCTTTGGCAAGGTAGATATCGTGGTCTGTGATGGTTTTGTTGGTAATATAATGCTTAAGTCATGTGAGGGGATTGTAGGACTTATTTATAAAAAAATAACTGATAACATAAAGAAAAAGCCTGTTTTTTCATATATAAACAAGGCCATACTTAAGTCCATAGTTAAAAGCTCTTTTGAAGATTATAGTACTGATCACAAGAACGGGGCTCTATTCGTTGGTTTAAACGGCCTAGTAATTAAAAGTCATGGAGGTGCAAAACAAGCCGCCTTTGAAAACTCAATAGAATTGGCGTACAAAACTGTAAATAGACTAGACTTTAAAAATTATGCAAATAAAATTAAGGCAGTATCAATAGCTGAGGAAACGGTATGATATATTCAAAAATAATAAAGACAAGCAGTTATTTACCTGTAAATATTGTCCATAACAAAGATTTGGAAAAAATAATTGAGACCACAGATAAATGGATTCAAGAGAGAAGCGGAATAGTTCAGCGTCATATTGTAGCGCCAGCAGAAAATTCAGCAACAATGGCTATATCAGCTGCTGAGAAAATTTTTGCTAGTGGTGAAATATCTAAAGATGATGTTGATATGATAATCGTAGCAACATGCACTCCCGCAAAGTTATTGCCATCTTCAGCGTGCTTAGTCCAGTCTGCTTTAGGGATTAAAAATATACCAGCTTTTGATATGAACTCAGCCTGTTCAGGGTTCGTCTATGCTTTATCTACAGCAGATCAATATATTAAAAGTGGTTTTTGTAAAAGAGTATTAGTTATCGGCTCTGATGCCATGTCTCAAATTATAGATTGGGAAGATAGGTCTACTTGTATTTTATTTGGAGATGGGGCTGGTGCAGTGCTATTAGGAGCTAGTTCAGATCCTGGTATTCTAGCAAATAAACTAGGTGCTGATGGTTCAAACTCTGATTTGCTAGCATCAAAGGGGTCATTGCTAACTGCCGCTGAACCGCCATATATAACAATGCAAGGTAAAGAGGTCTTTAAGAAAGCTGTGAAAGCTTTGGGATCCATTGCTGAAGAAATTTTAGATGATGCTGGTATTGATCCAAGCGCACTATCATGGCTTATACCACACCAGGCGAATAAAAGAATAATAGAGTCTACAGCTAAAATGCTCGAAATGCCGATGGATAAGGTTATTTTAACTATAGATAAGCATGCAAATACATCTGCAGCATCAATTCCACTTGCTTTAGATGAGGGAATTACCTCTGGCAAAATAAAGCGTGGTGACTTGCTTTTATTAGAAGCATTTGGTGCTGGGTTGTCTTGGGGCGCATCACTAATAAAATATTAGTAATCATGGAGAATGCTATGAAAGAAAGAGTAGTTCTTGTAACAGGAGCGAGTCGCGGCATTGGTTCGGCTATAGCAAAGGATGCGGCTCTTAAAGGCTATCACGTTGTTGGGACAGCAACAACAGAATCAGGTGCAGCAAAGATAAATAACGATTTGGAATTATTTAAAGGTGATTGTGCTGGTATGGTTTTAGACATAAACAATCATGAAAACATTGAAGCTGTGCTTGCAGATATAAAAAATAAATATAGCCAAGGAGTTGATATTTTAATTAATAACGCAGCTATAACCGGCGATGATCTTCTTTTGAAAATGAAAAGAGATAAATGGGATGATGTTATTGCAACAAATTTGACAGCAGCCTACTCCATAACAAAGGCAGTTATGAGACCTATGCTTAAGTCAAAATGGGGTAGAATTATCAATATAAGCTCTGTTGTTGCGGTTTCTGGTAATCCTGGCCAAACAAATTATTGTGCTGCAAAAGCTGGTCTGCTAGGGTTTACAAAATCTTTGGCGCAGGAGCTCGGTTCTAGCACAAGAAATATAACAGTTAACGCTGTTGCCCCTGGATTTATTGAAACTGATATGACAGATGAGTTAACAGATATTCAGCGCGAACATATATTTGCTAAAATTCCAATGGCAAGAATGGGATCTGCGCATGAAGTAGCTTCTGCAGTATCTTTTTTAGCATCAGAAGAGTCTTCTTATATAACGGGTCAGACACTGCATGTTAATGGTGGGTTGTTAATGGTATAATTTTTTATTGTATGCTAGGTTGTTTTGATATATCTTGTAACCTAGAATGTTTTTTTAGAGGAGAAAGTGGTAATGAGTGAACAAAATTCCATAAAGGAAAAAGTTATAAAGATAGTTGTTGAGCAGCTAGGCGTGAGTGATGATATCTCTGATGAAGCATCTTTTGTTGCTGATTTGGGAGCTGATTCTTTAGATACTGTAGAGTTGGTTATGGCTTTAGAAGAGTCTTTTGGGATGGAAATACCAGATGAAGAGGCTGAAAAGATTACTAATATAAAAGAAGCGGTCGCCTACATCTCAAGTAACGTACAAAATGATGACTAATAATGCGAAGAAAAGAGTTGTTGTCACTGGCGTAGGGTGGTTAACGCCACTAGGATGTGACATTGAATCTGCTTGGCTTGCAATGCTCGCTGGTAAAAGTGGCATTAAGAGCCTGACACATTTAGATGATAAAACCTTAAGGACGTCTATATGTGGATTGGTTTCTGGCTATAAAGCTGATGAACACTTCTCTAGTAAAGAAATAAGGAAGCTAGATCCTTTTATCCAATATGCCCTGGTGTCGTCAAGATTGGCAATTAATCATTCTGGAATTCCGGTTGATGAAATTGGTCATGATATGGGCGTCGCTTTTGGCTCAGGTATCGGTGGGCTTTCTTATATCGAGAATAATCATAAAGTTGCACTAGAGCAAAATGCTCGTCGTATATCACCATTTTTTATTCCATCGACCATTATAAATATGGCTGCTGGAAATATATCTATAGAGCATGGCTTAAAAGGCCCAAATATTTCAGTTGTAACAGCTTGTGCATCTGGAACTCATAATATTGGTATGGCAGCTAGAATGATCGCCGCTGGTGATGCAACTGCTATGATCGCCGGAGGCAGTGAGTTTGCAAGTGGTGTTTTAGGTATGGGTGGTTTTTCGTCTATGAAGGCATTGTCAACTAGAAATGACGCTCCTGAAAAGGCAAGTAGGCCTTGGGATAAGGATAGAGATGGTTTTGTACTAAGTGACGGAGCTGGATCTATGGTGCTTGAGGACTATGAATATGCAAAAGCAAGGGGTGCTAATATATTAGCAGAGATTGTTGGTTTTAAGATGGCAGCCGACGCATTTCATATGACATCTCCTGATAAAAATGGTGGTGGAGCTATTCGTTCTATGGCTGGAGCTATAAAAGACGCAGGTATAGATGTTGCGGATGTAGATGTGATTAACGCGCATGGAACATCAACTCAAGCTGGTGATTTAATCGAAAGTAATGCAATAAAAGAAGTTTTTAAAGAGCACGCATATAATTTAAAAGTTAGCTCTATTAAATCTATGCTAGGTCATACGTTAGGTGCTTCTGGCGCTATTGAAGGAATAGCTTCAGTTCTAACACTTCGTGATCAAATGGTGCCGCCAACTATAAATTGCGAAAACCCTGCTGAAGGCTGTGATTTAGATTATGTTAGGTTTGGCGCAGAAAAGTCACAAGTAAACTACGTTCTTTCAAATTCATTCGGTTTCGGTGGAACTAATGGCTCAGTGTTATTTAAGAAGTATGTCAAATAGATAAGCATGCTTTTTATGTTATAACGGAATATATAGTATGGATAGTGCTCTGTTAAGATTATTTAAAAAAGTTAGGCTAGTAGTTCCTGGTCTATTTCTTGTTTTAATGATGTTTTTGATGTTGGCTACTCTTTATTCGTATAATTATATTTTTAATAGCAAGGTTGAATTCCGAAATAATTCAAATACATTCATAGTGGATAAGGGACAGGATTTTACTGAGATTGTTTCAAATTTAGCTAGTCTGATAAAACTAGATAGCCCACTAATACTATCTCTATACGCTAGATCTAATGGTTTTTCAAAAGAAATACATGCTGGTGAGTATGAGTTTAATTCAAATATGACGCCAATAATAATATTAAACAAATTAAAAAAAGGTGATGTTAAGCGTCGTAAGTTTACAATTGTTGAAGGGTGGAACATATATCAGCTGTTAGATGCATTAAAAAATGATAATAATTTAGTGCATAAAATAAATAATGAGACTTATGTTTCAGGCTTGCCTATGATAAAAGATAGCAGTGAAGGTGCCTTCTTCCCAGACACTTACTATTATACATATCCAGATAGCGATATAGATGTGCTAAAGATGGCGAATGGAGCTATGATTAATTACCTTAATGCTCTAAAAGAAAATAATAATTGTATAGATAAAGAAAAAGACCCTTATAGTATATTGACTTTAGCTTCCCTTTTGGAAAAGGAGGCGTCTGATATTGAGGAAATGTCTCTTATATCAGGTGTAATAAATAATAGATTAAGAAAAAATATAAGTTTAGACATTGATGCATCTGTAAGGTATGGCGTTAAAAACTTCACAAAGCCAATTTTAGCAAGTGAACTAAAGGAGCTAACTCCTTATAATACCTATAGGCTTAGAGGTTTGCCACCTACTCCTATAGCTATGCCTTCTGCAGCAGCTATATTGGCTGCTTGTAATCCCATTGATAGTGATTATTTTTATTATGTATCTATTGATGGCAAACACCATCATTTTTCAAAAAGTTTAAAAGAACACAATAGAGCTGTTCACAAATACCTCCGCTAGATATATAATACAATCTAGATTTATTTATATAATTTTTATTTTTTCGCGGAGATGCTGGTGTCAAAAGGGTTTTTTATAACAATTGAGGGAATTGAGGGTGTTGGCAAGTCTACTGCTGTAAATTTTTTGCGTGAAGATTTTAAAAGAAAAAAAATTGATGCTATTTTCACAAGAGAGCCAGGTGGGACCAAAAGTGCTGAACACATAAGGAACCTGCTGCTTAGTAAAAAATTAGAAAATATATCTCCTGAGACAGAGTTATTACTAATGTTCGCAAGTAGGGTCGAGCATGTTAATGAACTAATAATGCCTGCTTTAAATAATGGCAAAATTGTTGTTTCTGATAGGTTTTATGATGCAAGCTACGCATATCAGGGTGCAGGAAGAGGAATGAGCTTAGATATCATTGAATCGTTGAAAAAGTGGGCTTTACAGGATCTTACTCCTGATCTTACGCTTCTTTTAGATGTTCCTTTAGATGTAAGCTTGGATAGAATTGCACGTCGGAAGGAGCTAGATAGAATTGAAAAAGAAGATAGATGCTTTTTTGCTAGGGTTAGAAGTCAATACTTGGATTTAGCAAAAAATAATAAACGTTTTGTTGTGATTGATGCTGGCTGCAGCTTAGAGGATGTTAGACTACAAATAACGAAAGCATTAAATGAAAAAATTATTCTAGAGAAAGCTTAGTGGAAGTATGTAATGAGTTCGATGATATTTATTCTTGGAATTTGCTTTTATGGAAGCAGCTAAAAGAGTTTGTTGTTAAGAAGCGTGTTCCCCAGGCTATTATTATCAACGGCCAAAATGGTCTCGGTAAAACTGCCTTGGCTAATAAGTTCGCTGCTTTGCTTCTCTGTCATGATTTAGTTAAGGGTAATGCTTGTGGTTATTGTGCTAGCTGTTGTTTAATTAGGCAAGGCAGTCATATTGATCTTAGTTATATATCTGCTGAGGAAGGCTCTAATATAATAAAAATTGAACAGATAAGGGGATTAAGTGAAAAACTAACTAAATCAGCTGCCGTCGGCAAAAGGAAGGTGGCCATTATAGATGGTGCCGATACTATGCAAGATAAAGCTGCTAATTCGCTGTTAAAAACTCTGGAAGAGCCCTCTGATAATACAATTATAATATTGATTACGACGAATATTGCAAAGGTCCCAGCTACCATAAAAAGCAGGTGTAGTTATGTGCCCGTAACAACCCCCTTATTTGAGCAGGTCTCTAGTTTCATGTCAAATAATACGGATGCTCCAGATGCAGATATTCGTCTTGCTTACCATTTCTCGATGCAGGCGCCACTAACTACTTTAGATGTATTAAATAATGATAGATTTAAAAATATAATTGGTACTGTAAAGTCTTGTTATTTATCTAAAGATGTGCGTGCAACCGAATTAATTGGCTTGTTAAAGTCTGATAGCCTTACGGAAATAATAAAAGCATCTTATTTAATAATATATGAACTAATAAGTTTTAAAGTTTTTGGTGTGTCTTATGCAGGGCCTATCTTTTCAAGTTATGATAATGTCGATTCACTTATCGGTAATGTAGATATTTACGAATTATATGAAATTTATGATTATCATAATGAGTTATATTCTGAAATTAGCATGGGAACTGTATGGCAGCCTAATACTATGCTGGTATCATTAGGTTGCGTTTGGAATAAATTTTTTAAAGGTGGTGTATGTTAGTAGATTCACAT
>Ga0209151_1000997_pt1 | contig 18501 bp, 14 predicted proteins | sample SaaInlV_DNA_165m_FD_184688 | JGI IMG/M metagenome (GOLD analysis project Ga0209151, IMG submission 184688) | Marine microbial communities from expanding oxygen minimum zones in the Saanich Inlet - SI075_LV_DNA_165m (SPAdes) (version 2) | ecosystem: Environmental > Aquatic > Marine > Unclassified...
AAACCAATAATGCCCGAATTAGATTCTAATAGTTCTTATAAAAAAATTATCAATGAATCATCAATATATTATAAATAATTAAATCATCATTTTCAATTTAGATTTATTAAAAATTTATATTTTCGTAAACATTCTTGTCGTCATTGAATATTATCGATTATTTTATTTGTTAATTTTGTAAAATCAATAAAATGAGAAATACCAAATAAATCCAATAAATCTTTGTTATTATCAGGTAAATCTTTATTAATATTTTGTAAATATGGTAAAATTTTATTAAAATTAGGTATATACAGGTAAGTATTATTCTTATTATTACTACTAATTTCAGAATCTAATAAATCATTCTTAACATATTTTGCTTGAAGTAATTTATTTTTTGAAATTATATTACCATGTCTTTTATTAGTCATATTAAAACGAACGTAATTTTTATTTTGATATTCTACACGATATTTTATTTGATTTACATTATTAGTATTTGGTTTTATTATTTTATCATTTATTCTAAAAATAAATTCGTTTCGTAACATATCTATTATCATTATATTTTGATATTTTAATTGACTTAATTCTTTATCATTCATAATTTTCATCCATATATAAAGAAGTTTTATTTTTTGATCCATTTTTTTAGGATTGATTGGTAGTTTTATATGTTCTTTAAAAATTAATTTATATAAACAACGAAAAATAAATAGATATACACTAAAATTTTCACCATTATATTCATCTTTTAATTTTTTACAAAATAATAATAAATATGATAATAATAATTGATCAGATTTTTTATTATCAGATTTTTTATTATTATTTAATAATATTTTTAATTTTTTTGTATTAAAAATTTTTTGTACATTATTAATATTTTTTTTTTCTTTTTCATTTTTATTATTATAATTAAATAATTTTTTTATATTAAAAAATTTATCTACAATATTAATATATTGTTTTTTGTTTCTAATATCATTTTCACTATTATTATGGATTAACGAATTTAAATCAATAAAATTACCATCTAATTTTAAATTTTTTAACTTCGTTAATCTATTAAAAATACCAGGTTCAATGGTGGTTATTTGATTAATACTTAAATCTAATTCTATTAAACTCGTTAATCCATTAAATGCACCAGGTTCAATGGTGTTTATTTGATTACTATTTAATTCAAATGTTTGTAAATTCGTTAATTCATTAAATGTACCAGGTTCAATGGTGGTTATTTTATTAGCATTTAAATATAATACATTTAAATTCATTAATTCCTTAAATGTATCAGGATGAATGGTTTCTATTTGATTATTCCCTAAATCTAATATTTGTAATTTCGTTAATTCATTAAATGCACCAGGTTGAATGGTGGTTATTTGATTATAAAATAAATATAATTTTTCTAAAATCGTTAATTCATTAAATACGCCAGATTGAATGGTGGTTATTTGATTCCTAACTAAATTTAATTCTATTAAATTCGTTAATCCATTAAATGCACCAGGTTGAATGGTTTCTATTTTATTATTAAATAAATGTAATATTTTTAATTTCGTTAATTCATTAAATGTATTAGTTTGAATGGTGGTTATTTTATTACCATGTAAATATAATTTTTGTAAATTCGTTAATTCATTAAATGTATCAGGTCGAATGGTAGTTATTTTATTATCATGTAAATACAACCAATTTAAATTCCTTAATTCATTAAATGTATTAGTTTGAATGGTGGTTATTTCATTAAACTGTAAATATAACAATCGTAAACTCGTTAATTTCTTAAATGTATTAGGTTCAATGGTGGTTATTCTCTTACCTTCTAATTTTATGATTGTTTTTTCAATTAATTCTTCTTCACTAATATTTCCTAATAATTCTTTTAATGTTTCTCTATTAAGAACACCATTAAATCCTCCAACTTTCTTTTTATTTTGTTTATTTTTCTTATTTTTCTTAATAAATGCAATAAGTTCTGTTTTATTAAGTGCAGAATAATTTTTCAAATGATTGTCTTTACAAATACTTTTTAACTCTTTCAAAGTTAATTTAGCGTATGCCATACTAATATAATATAATATATTATATTTAGTTAAAATATGTTATTAATGAAAAATCATTGTATTAAAAATAATTATAATATATTCATCAATACATAAAATTAGATTCAAACCAATAATGCCCGAATTAGATATCTAAATTCTAATATCAAATAAAAATCGAAGGTTATTTATAAAATAATAAGTATATAAGTATCTAACTACATAACTATGCATACTCATTTTACATCTGGGGCTATAAATAAGGAGTGTTCATTATATGAATGTCCAAATGAAGCATCAAAGGGAAATAAGTATATGTGTCCATATTGTAAAAATGATGTTATCTTAAGAAAAGGAGATATCAGAAAGCATCATTTTGCACATAAATCTGAGAACAATACATGTAAATATTATACGAAGCCAACGAAACAACATATGATTGATGATGTTAAAAATATTATTCAATCAAATTTCAATAATAATAATCAAATTTTGATTGAATCGAAGTGCGAATATACTAAAAAATATGAGCGCCCTTGTCTTGAAATTATTAATAAATATATCAAGAAGACTGATACAATAACATGTGAAATTAATTTTGATTTTATATATAATGAGTATGATAATAAAGCAGATATTGCTTTTATTGAAAATGGTAATATTAAGTATATTATTGAATGTTTCATCGAAGATAATGATGATTCTGGTGTTCAATTTTCGAAAGCCTTTAATCGTCCTGAACCATGGTTTAAATTGGATGTTAAAGATTTTTTAGAACAATATAGTAAAATCAATAATGATGTACAGGATACATCTGTAGATACATCTGAAGATACATCTGAAGATACATCTGAAGATACATCTGAAGATACATCCAAAGATACATCTGAGGATACATCCAAAGATACATCTGAGGATACATCTAAAGATACATCCAAAGATGTTAAAACAATTAAATTTAATTGTTTACGCAATGCACGATATTGTGATAAATGTTCAGAATTATATAAGATTGAACAAGAACGTAAAAGAGAAATTAGTGCACAACGAGGAAAACTTTTTAAAAGATTAAAAGATCTTCGAAATAAGAAGAATGTTACAAATGTTCAGACTGTATCGAATGTTCAGACTGTATCGAATGTTCATAATACAGAAATATGGACACAATATATTAGTAAAAACCATAATGTTTTTTATTGGTATAATTCTGAAACAAAAGAATCTCGTTGGACTAAACCTGATGAAGTGTAAACGATATAACTAATTAAATAAAGATATAGATAATTATTATAAATTAATTCGACGTGAAAGAAAAATGAGACAAACCGCAGATATGAGTTATATATCTTATAACTATGTTAAATGAACATTCATTATTTCTTTTCTATTATAATGAGAACATATGATATCATCTGAAATTCGAACCAATAATGCCCGAATTAGATTCTAATAGGTCTTATACAATTCATCAATGAATCATCAATATATTATAAATAATTATAATATATTCATCAATACATAAAATTAGATTCAAACCAATAATGCCCGAATTAGATTATTTTTAATGGATTTAATTACTCATAGTTTTTTCAGTAACATAAATCTTAAATTTGTTATTTGTTAATGTAGTTTGAAATTCTTTATTTGGATTAATTTTATAAATATCTAATGTAATAGAACATGTATGTCCAAAATATGGTTTATTAGTGTTATTTCCATTAATTAATAATAAATTCATTATTCCATTATTATATATACTTCCTGTTATATGTTTATTAAATATTTTACGATATTCATCATCTTCTTGATTTATATAATCTAATATTACTTTTAAATTTGGATATTCTTGTATTAATTGTTTACCGTTATTACTATTTAGAAACTTATTAATTAAATTAGATGAATTGTTATTAGGTGATAAATTATATTCTTGACGTGGTTTATTACCATCTTGTAACTTAGTAATCTTTATTCTTTTAAAGAAGTCTTTTTTTGTAAAAGATAATTTAGTTATAAATATATCATCTTTCCAACATTTTTTAAACCACGTATGCATATATTCAAAATCTGTATATTTTTTAAATCCCATACTATTTAAATATCTTCTCAAAAATATTTCCTTTTTTGTATTTTCTTTTGTATCATTATTTTTAATATTATTCCAATTGATTTTAAAAGTAGTATTTCCATTATTTATTGCTATAACATTACTTATTTTAGAATTTTGATTTAGTAATCCATTTTTTCGTGTTTTATTTGTTAAAGTATTACTATCATTATATTTGTTTTTGTTAGTTAGATTTATTGTATTTGTTGGATTTTCAGATTTTAATATTTCCATTAAAGTTTCATGTATTGGAATGACTATTTGAACAGAACCTTTTTTTGCTAAAATTATTAATTTATATGTTGCAGTTATAATATTCTCTTTATTATTATCATTTATCTTTGTCTTATTAATATAATATGAACCATTACTATTAACTTGAAAAAACTTTTTAATATAAGAATGATAGAAAATGTCATAAACAGTTCTTGTTAATCCACCAGCATTAATACCTTTTTGTCCTTCAAATTTAAATCTTATTTTTTTTAAAGTATCATCATCTATTGTTAAAATATGATTATATAATGCATGATTATGTTTATTATTATTTTTACTAGTATTTAACATATTTTTAGTAATAAATGAATTGTTTTTTATATTTTGAATTATTGTATTTTGAATTATTGTATTTCGAATTATTGTATTTGGTTCGATAAATCTATTATAATAGTTTCTAGATGTTTCATTCAGTAAATTAATATTAATTCTTAAACTTTGTCTTCGTAAATTCGTTAATCCATTAAATGCACCACGTTGAATGGTTCTTAATGGATTAAGTAAATATAATTCTTGTAAATTTGTTAATCCATTAAATGTACCAGATGAAATGGTGGTTATTTGATTTTCACTTAAAACTAATTGTTGTAAATTCGTTAATCCATTAAATGCACCAGGTTCAATGGTGGTTATTTGATTATCATCTAAACGTAATCTTTTTAAATTCGTTAATCCATTAAATGTACCAGATGAAATGGTAGTTATTTTATTTTTAGTTAAAACTAATTGTTTTAAATTCGTTAATTCCTTAAATGTATCAGGATGAATGGTGTTTATTTGATTATTCCATAAATATAATTTTTGTAAATTCGTTAAGTCATTAAATGCACCAGGTCGAATGGTGTTTATTTGATTATCATCTAAATATAATTTTTGTAAATTCGTTAATCCATCAAATGAACCAGGTCGAATGGTTGTTATTTGATTATTCCCTAATTTTAATTCTTTTAAATTCGTTAATTCATCAAATGAACCAGAATGAATGGTGGTTATTTGATTTCTATTTAAATCTAATTCTTTTAAATTCGTTAATCCATTAAATGCACCAGGTTCAATGATGGTTATTTGACTAGCATTTAAATCTAATTCTTGTAAATTTGTTAATCCATTAAACGCATCAGCTTCAATGGTAGTTATTTGATTATGCCATAAATATAATTCTTGTAAATTCGTAAATCCATTAAATGCACCAGGTTCAATGGTGGTTATTTGATTACTAATTAAACCTAATTTTTGTAAATTCGTTAATTCATTAAATGTACCAAGTTCAATGGTAGTTATTTTATTCCAACTTAAATATAATTCTTGTAAATTCGTTAATCCATTAAATGCACCAGGTTCAATGGTGGTTATTTGATTACTACCTAACTGTAATACTTCTAAATTCGTTAATCCATTAAACGCACCAGGTTCAATAGTGATTATTTTATTTCCACCTAAATATAATTGTTGTAAATTCGTTAATCCATTAAATGCACCAGGTCGAATGGTAGTTATTTGATTATCATTTAAATATAATCTTTGTAAATTCGTTAATTCATTAAATGTATCAGATTTAATTTTTATCATTTTATGATTAATTAAATTCAATACTTCTAAATTTATTAATCCATTAAATGTATTAGAATCAATCTTTTCTATCTTTTCTATCATTCCTATTGGTACATTACTTAAATCTATGCTTGTTTTTTGTATTAAATCATTTTCACTAATATTTCCTAATATTTCTCTTAATCTTTTTCTATGAAGAGTATTTTCATTAAAAGAACCTACAAAACTTCTCAATTTGTTCGTAACTCCACCACCATTTTTCTTTTTATTTTTCTTAATAAATGCAACAAGGTCTGTTTTATTAAGTGCAGAATAATTTTTCAAATGATTGTCTTTACAAATACTTTTTAACTCTTTCAAAGTTAATTTAGCGTATGCCATACTAATATAATATCATATATTATATTTAGTTAAAATATGTTATTAATGAAAAATCATTGTATTAAAAATAATTATAATATATTCATCAATACTTTAAATTATATTCAAACCAATAATGCCCGAATCTAATTCTAATAGTTCTTATACAATTCATCAATGATTCTAAATTCACAGATTTGAAAATCGTTTTGTAAAAAAATCGAAACTATTTAAAAAAAATAAGAAATAGTTGATTAACTACAAGAAAAATCAAATCTTAAAAATGGGAAACTTATCAGATTGCCGGATAGAACAGGACGCTAAACTCCGGGAGGATTACGATCGAAAAATAGATTCATTGAAACTGGAAATCCAGGAATTGAATGACGTCCATCGGAAAAAGGAGGAAGCACGCCGGAAAAAAAAGGAGGAAGCACCCCAAAAAGAGCAGTACGATCATGAGAGCCGAATATGGTGCCGCGAGCTCCGGAAAAAAAAGGAGGAAGCACGCCAAAAAAAGGAGGAAGCACGCCAAATAGAGCAGTGCGGCGATCATGAGAGACAAATGTGGTACATCGAGCTCCAAAAAAAGGAGGAAGTACTCCAAAAAAAAAAGGAAGAACTCCAAAAAAAGGAGAAAGCACTCCAGGTAGAGGAGGATGATCTCAAGTGGGACCAGTACAGTTATGATATGCAATATGGTTCTGAATCTCCCTGGCGGCAGGAGTAGCAGAATGGAACTCGACAATACCAAAAGATACTCAGAATGGGTGTTGATGGCACAATTACATTATAAAAACAAAAGTTTTAAAATTATATTAAATATTTAATGAAATTGAAATAAAAATAATCAAATTCAAACCAATAATGCCCGAATCTAATTCTAATAGTTTTATACAAATCATCAAATAGTTTATCAATATATTATAATTAATTATAATATGTTCATCAATATATAAAATCAAATTCGAACTAATAATACCCGAATTAGATTCTAATAGGTTTATACAATTCATCAATGTATAATAATATTACTAATAATAGTATTAATAAAAAATCGAAACCTTTTTAAAAATAATAAATTAGATAACTGTTAGAAAAATGTCCATCTTTTTTAAGAAAATACAAACGGTGACGAGAGTTGAGATGAAATGCGAAGAGGATGAAGCAAAGGAAGCCAGAGAAAAGGAAAAACAGGCTGAAGAAGAAAGGAAGATTTTATTGGACAAATTTTATCAAACTTTGAACAATGAAGATTTCAAACAAATTGGATTTAAGATTCAAGATGTGATAGAAAAAGCCGCAATCAACGCTGAAACAAAAGCTGAAATTAGAGTTTATGATTTCTTTCAAAAGAATAAAATTAGTGATCTTTTGAAAGAATTTGATACACTTTTTGAAGAAGAGCTAACAGAAGCAGAGAGAATATACGATTACAATCAAGAGTATGATGCAGAAGAAATCACTCTCAAGGTGAATAGCTCTTTTTACATGAGAAAGTTGATTGAAATGCTATCAGAACAAAATCCTTTTGATAGTCTAAATACACCTTTGAATGGATTTAACATTGAATTCGAGTACAAATCAGATTGCCTTTTTAGCGAAGTAGTCTCATTCTCTTGGACTCCAGCTATTGAAGAAGAGTGAATCATATAACCTTTTTCCCAAGTAGTCTCATTCTCTTAGGGTCGAACATGTACTGATATTACATAATAGTTATCAGAACTAACATTGTACATAATTTTTAGATTTATAAAAGGTGTAAAATTATATTAAATATTTAATGAAATTGAAATAAAAATAATCAAATTCAAACCAATAATGCCCGAATTAGATTATAATAGGTTTTATACAAATTATCAATGAATCATCAATACTTTAAATTAGATTCAATCCAATAATGCCCGAATTAGATTCTAATAGTTTTTATACAAATCATCAATTAATCATCATTGTATTATATTTTTTAATAATTATGTTAATATTTTAGTTAATTTTATTAATATATGTGTTAATAATATTAATGGATAAATTCATTGTAATTAAACCAAGTGCAGGTTTATGCAATAGACTTAGATTTTTATTTTCATTTATTTATAAAATAAAAAAAGAAAATATTAAAAAAAAATTAGTCGTTATTTGGGAATTAGATAGTCAATGTAATGGTTTTTTATGGGATATTATAAAACCAATAGGAAATTGTTGGACTTTAAGAAATAACAATAAAAATTTTACAATAAATATGTCTAGCTGTGGACCAGTACCAGTCTATAAAGATTGTAATTATTTACGAGGGTTATCGTTTACACCCGTGAAGATTTAAAATGGCACACTTAAGTTCATCTAAATATTTCACGGTTTGTTCGTTTCTGAACGTGTAAATTTTGGTTATGCTATGTCGTCAAACACAGCTGAATTGTTGTTGTTTCTACATAAATAGTTTGGTCTTTCTAACTCGTTTATTGAATTATTAGCTATTTTGTAAATATTAGTTGCACCATTACAATCTCTATTCCATACACTTTTACAAATTTGACATTTCAAAAGCCCATGTACTAGTTTAATATTGTTTTTATTTGGTCTCGGATTTTCTCTTTTCATAAATTTTTTTGTTTCATTCCCACACTTTGCACATCTACAACTTGTTCGAAATTCATCAACTAAATATGTTTTATATCCATTCTTTCTAAATAATGTTCGTATTCCTTTACCCTTTGTTGGTTCTTTATATTTCATTTGGTGTTTTTGCTCGAAATCACCAAAATTAACAACTACATCTTTCGGTTCACCAAAGATTTTTTTGAAATTACGTATCATTTTTTGTTCATTTTTTATTCTATTTATATATCCATTTAATTTAAGTTTTCTAAAAATAAAAGTTTCATAAAACATAAATAATTTTTTATTTACTTCATTTTTTTTTTTAAGATATATTTTAAATTTATCAATATCTAATGTCTTTTTATTTAATTTTGATAATTCTGTTTCATATTCTATAATTGTTTTACCATCTATTTTTTCTTTTTTTAGTTCTAATATTATTTTTCCATATTTTTTTGATTTAGTTTCTTTTCTTCTACTATCTTGGCTATATCTAAAATGATTTGCATTATTTGTATCACCATCAACAGCATAATATAAATCACATTTACCAGGATCAAGTGCAATTATTTTTTTATTTTTAATTTCAGAATAATCTGTTATTTCATCAATATATAATTCTTTATTTATTATTTTATTTTTTGGTAAACGTTTGCCTACCAAGTCGTTTCGTGTAAAAAGAATGCTACAGCTAACGCCATCTGTTTCTATCATATGATGAAATTTATATTCAGATTTGCTAAAACATTGTCGTTCTGTTCTAAAAAAGAATTTCCAAATTTTATCTTCATTTTTTTTCAAATTACCTTTCAATAAATAATCGGTTTTATTACCTTGCTTTTTAATCATTAATAAATGAATTAATGTTGTTGTATCTATTTTTATGTGTTTTGGTATTATTTCTGTTCTCATTGGAAATACATTATTAATAAATAGATTTTGATTATCAACTTGTTTCATCATAAAAATTATACATGTATAATATTCTTGTGGCGTACATTGTATATCATAATAAATACTATCTTTCATGAATTTATTTTTAGTAGGAATTATTACTTTTTTTTGTTCATTAATCCATTTATGATAACTTTTATCAGATTTATATTTAATTTTATTATTAACATTTAATATGTCATTTTTAATCTTTCTTAATTGATTGCATAATTTTGAAACTTTAATATCTTTTTCTTTTTTAGTTAGATATAATTTATTTTTAATTTTATTAACAATATAATTTTTTTTCCAAACAACATTAACATATCTTTCTACATATTCTACATAATGTTGTTTAATATTATTTTCATAAACAGTTAAAATACTAATAGTCAAATAGTCTAATACAGTATTCAAATGTGTATAATCTAATTTTTCATCAGATATTACTTGTTTATAATGTTCATCATAAAATAATTTTAATTTATCCTTTAATTCTTTAATTTCTTTTTTTGGTGGTCTACCTGTACCACTTTCAACACATTGGATTTTCATACAAGTATTAATAAATTCATCATCTATAATAGGTAATTTATTATGTTTATTATAATAATCTAAAAGATATAGCTTCATAAATTGTAATGTTTGTATATAAATTTTATTACATTTAATTACTGCTTCAGTAATTTTTGGTAAATTAATTTCTGGATTTTTTAATACATGTTTAATTGGAACTTTAACACCTTTCATATAATCTTCGGGTGGATTTTCTTTAACATCCATATATATATTATTACTATATATTTTATTTTTAGACATATAGCGGATTATATTAATATAAAACAATATCTCTTTATATTGTTTTATTTTTTAATGAATATATATTTTTTTGTTCTAATAATTGTGTTATCTAACTTAATTGTATAATCACAACTTAACATATTATATTCAAGTTTAGTTACAAACCTGATAATAGATAAATAAACTCTCTTAACTTGTTCAGGATAAGATAAAGATTTAACTTTTGTAAAACTAAAAAATTTCCTTAATTCTGGAATTAATTTATGAATTGCTTCTTGTTTTTCTTTATTATTATCCAAATCAAAAAGTGTAATACTGTTATCTTTATCTAATTTTATTATTTCTATAATTTTATTCATTAGTGTAATTTGTTCATTTTTATATAGTTCACTTTTAAGTCTCATAATTTATTGTTATTGATTTATATTTAAATATAATTATATATTTAAATATATTTTATTATCTGATTTATAATATATAATTTTAATCTTTATAATTTTATTTTTAATAATTTTAATCTTTATAATTTTTTAAATTTCTTTTTAATGTTGAATTTTTTTTTATATATTTTTTCAATTTGTCTTTTTTATAAGCATAATTAAAATAATTTCTATAATTTTCTTTTTTAACATTTTTAATTGATATTGTAACTTCTTTTTCAAGTTCATCAAATCTTAATACTTTTTTATTTAATTTTAGATAGTGTTTGATTTGATTAAAATAATTTTCGATTGGACCATTTGTTTTTGGTGTATACGGAATTGAAAATAAATATTTATTACCACTTTTAATTATTGCATCTTTAACATATTGATTATTATGACTACCTGCGTTATCTAAAATTATTAAATTATTTTTATATTTATTAAATATATTATCTTCTAAAAATTTAACAAGTTTTTCTTTAGTCATACCACCATCATTATATAATTTATATCCTATATATTTTGAATTATTAATAGCACATAATAAAGTAAATTTTCTAAATAAATAACTATTATCTGTTTTTATAATACATTTTTTTCCAAGTGAACATCGTGAATATTCAAGCATCATTGCAGGTTTTATCGAAGTTTCATCTAAACAAATAATTTTTCGAATATCATATTTACTAACTTCTTTATAAAATACATCTAACTCTTTTTGTTTGTCTGTTGGTTTTCCATATCGTTCTTTTGGATAATGTTCTTGTTTAGTTCTTTTTCTAGTTATATTATTATCACGTATAACTGCACCTAAATGTTGAGGTGTAATATCAAAATATTTATATTTTTCTTTTATGAGTTTAGATAATTCAATCATTGTAATTTGTTCATTTGATTTTAATAACTTAATCACATATTTAACATGTTCTTTTGTTATTTTATATGATTCAAAATATCTATTATGTCTAGTAATTGTTTTTTCTATATTATATCTTTCAATCCATCGTTTTAAGGATGATTTTTTACATTCAAAAATATCACAAACTTTATCTAAACTAATATCATTTTTAATATAATATTTAACAGCACTCATTTTATAATCTTCTGTTTTATGCATCACTATTAATTTTAATTATATAATTATAAAATTATTTTTGTGCCATTTTAAATCTTCACGGGTTTAAACCTAACACACAAATTATGAATAATATAATAAAAATTATAAAAGATTTGAATAATAAATATGTGTCAATTCATATTAGACGCACTGATTTAACAAATCATTTAAAACATATTAATAAACTTCATTTATACACAAAAGATAATGATTTTATTACTTTTCTAAATAAGAATACTGAATATAATATTTATTTAGCAACTGATAATACTGAAACACAAAATAAATTTTTAAAATTATATCCTGAAAGAATCAAACATATAAAAAAAATTAATAATATTGAAAATCATAGAAAAACAGATTTGCAAGATGCTCTACTTGATATTTTTGTATGTGCTTTATCTAATAAATTTAAAGGAACTTATTATTCAAGTTTTAGTCAATTTATAGAATTAATTCGTAGAGATAATAATATAAAAAATAATTTTCATAATAATCCATTATTATTAACAGAAAAATATAAATAACTATTTATTTTATAACATATACACATTTGAAGATTTAAAATGGGACAAGATCTCATAAAAAATATTTATATCTTTTTATTATATTTGATAATGTCCCGAATCTAATTCTAATAGGTTTATACAAATCATCAATGATTTATCAATCTATTATAAATAATTATAATATATTCATCAATGTATAAAATTAGATTCAAACCAATAATGCCCGAATTAGATTATAATAGTTTTATATAATTCATCAATACTTTATCAATATATTATAAATAATTGTAATATATTCATCAATACTTTAAATTAGATTCGAACCAATAATGCCCGAATTAGACTCTAATAGTTCTTATACAATTTATCAATAAATCATCAATACCCGAATTAGATTCTAATAGTTTTATAAATATTCGTGTAAATTACAATTTTTAATATTCAAACCCTCCAAATGCGGATAGTTTCATCCTCACTCCCAGAAACCAATTTGTTCTCCTGAAGAGTGAGACATTGCACCCAATTTGTATGCCCTATCAAAATAGTTATTTGTTCATAAGTTTCTGTGTTCCAAATGCGGATAGTTGTATTATAGCTCCCAGAATATAATTTGTTCTCGTGAAAAGTGAGACATCTCACACTATCAATATGTCCTTCCAAAGTCGCTATTTCTTCGTAAGTTTCTGTGTTCCAAATGCGAATAATACTATCATCACTCCCAGAAAACAATTTGTTCTCGTGAAGAGTGATACAACGCACCCGACCAATATGTCCTTCCAAAGTCGCTATTTGTTGGTAAGTTTCTGTGTTCCAAATGCGAATAATACTATCATCACACCCAGAATACAATTTGTTCTCGTGAAGAGTGATACAATCCACACATCCAGTATGCACTCTCAAAGTCGCTATTGTTTCGTAAGTTTCTGTGTTCCAAATGCGGATAGTTCCATCAAAACTTCCAGAAAACAATTTGTTCTCGTGAAGAGTGAGACAAGACACCCAATGAGTATGTCCTCCCAAAGTCGCTATTTCTTCGTGAGTTTCTGTGTTCCAAACACGGATAGTATTATCCCAACTCCCAGAATACAATTTGTTCTCGTGAAGAGTGAGACAACTCACCCTATAAGTATGCCCTCTCAAAGTCGCTATTTCTTCGTAAGTTTCTGTGTTCCAAATGCGGATAGTATTATCCCCACTCCCAGAATATAATTTATTATTGTGAATAGTGAGACAAAACACATTATTAGTATGCCCTCTCATAGTCACTATTTGTGTATATTGTGGAGTTTTTAGAAAGGGTCCAAAGAGTATTTTGAGATGAGAGGGGATGGCGAATATATCTATATACACTAAGTTTGTCTCCCCTCGTTTCCTCTTTTCTTTGTTCCTCTTGTCGGTTTCCTTTTTGATAAGATACAACGATATACAAAGCTGGTATCGCTCTTCTATAATATTATTCATTTCGGTAGTACAGGACATGGTTGTTGTTGATAATTCAATAACTATGAATTATACTAATATTTTTAATATGTATCAATTTTTCTTTATAATGAATTAAAGAATATATTTATAAATAATCTAATAGTTCTTATACAATTCATCAATAAATTATAAATAATTATAATATAATCATCAATACTTTAAATTAGAATCAAACCTATAATGCCCGAATTAGATTCTAATAGGTTTATACAATTCATCAATAAATCATCAATATATCATAAATAATTATAATATATTCATCAATATATAAAATTATACTCAAAAAATTATTTTAATTTAAATTAATTTAATTTATTATATTATATTAATATGTATAGAATTTCTAAAAAAGGTTATTTTTATCTAAATAAAAAGCGTATTGGTATAAATGAAATAAAAAAAAAAATCAATACAATGAAAGGGGGTGGTCTTGAAACAAAATGTCCAGTATTTAATTTAGATTTAATATTAGAAGTTATTAAGGCATCAAATACATTAATTGATAATACAGATAAATCTGATATATTAATATTTATTGGTCAAAGTCCAGATTATTTATCATATATTGTGAGAGAACATCGTAACGTTATTTCAGTCCCTATATCTGGAAGAGCATATTGGGATGAGTACAGCATACCAGAAAGAGAGAATTTGGATAAATATTGTGAGTTATTAACTGATTTAGGAATAACAAAGGAACTATTTGATAATAATAATATTATATTTGTAGATCATACACATTCTGGACAATCACCCTCACTATTCGCAAGAGTTATTCTTAGATGTTTGGGATATATTGATAGATATTCGAAATCCTTAAACGATAGTAATAGACAATTTAATTTTATAAATATTGTTGATAATAATCAATACCCATCGTGGATTAAAGACCCTTCGTCAAAATATATTACAACAATTGGTTATTTATTAATGCCAAATTTAATTGCATTTGCAAATGAAGGAAAACCAATAGGTTCCGAATATATAATACCAAGAACAGTTCCTAATTATCCTCATTTTAAATGGAATACTAAACCAGATTATTCAGTATTGATTGATGGAAAAGAATGTTCTCAAAAACTAATATTATATTATAAATATTTTGATAGATTTAATAAGGAATATGAAATATTAAATAATGAGAATAAATCGTCACTATTATATATTGGAAAAATATTAAAAGAGGTTGTTAATAACAAAGACCATATTAATTTATTAAGTGAATTAAATAACTCATTGTCAAAAAATAATATATGTCAAACGATAAGTTTAGTATTATCACAAATAAATCTTCAGATTAATGTTAGTTTTATTAGAAAATAATCAATACAACAATTCCTGTCTTAACTTAAATGGTGTGGACACTTCAGCATTACTTTTCTTTTCTAATTCTTGAGGAATGAAATATTTATCAATCAATACTGATAATTCCTTATTATTATTGATATTTTTAGAAAATATCTCTTTTACTGTTCTAATTATTTGATTTGTTTCTTTATCATAAGATAATGTATATATACTACTCATATAAGTAGTATTTTTATTATAAAAAAATATATTACATAAAAATAATATTAATGTGTTTTATTTATTTTTAATTATACTATATTTAGATAAATTCTTTCCAAAAGTCTTTTTTGAAATATTTTAGAATTTTTCTATTTATTTCCGCTTTACTAACAGATGTTGCTTTTATAACTTCATTTTTAAATTTTTCCGAGTCAAGAACATTTTTAATATTCAATAAATTTTCTTTATCATCTTCAATTCCTGTAGCCCATTGTGTTAAACCATAATTACCTTTTTTATCTATAATAAATCCAGTAGCACCACTCGCAAATATTAATTTACTTTTGCCAAACATACCATTAGATATTAACGATGACCATTTAAATTTAATTTCATTTTTACGATTAATACTATATACACATGGATATTTATATTCTTCTGTTTCAGTATGAGACATCCATTTTTTCCTAACTTCGTAACTTGATTCACTGTGTAATATTTTAATTTTATTATCACTATTAGTTAATTTATCAATTAAATCATAATTATAGTTAGGTATAAAATTCATTGTTATTAAATTTTTATTTATTATTTTACCATCTTGTGTTTTAATAGTTGTATTTTTAAAATATGGAGTTTTTTTAATTACATACCAATCATATCGTGTATTACATTTAAATGTTTTTACACCATCTTCCTCATTATGTATTTCTAAATATTCTATTTGATATTGTTTCATTATTTTTTGCAATGGATGATCTACTTGTCTCCACAATGATGGATTCACATATAATAAATAACCATTTTTTATTATCAATTTATTAATAGATGTCTCAATAAACTTGGTCCATAATGTATGTCCTTTACCTTTATTACCACTATCATCGTTATAAGGTGGATTACCAATAACAGCATCAAATCCATCAATATTCCATTTATCTTTAATATTTAAATCCAATGTATCCCCTTCATTATAATGTAATTTGTATTTATTATATGGATCAATCAATAATTTACATATGAATATATTTGTTGGATTTATATCACTAAAATACAAACAGTCTTCTACGATTATTTTATATCTTTCTTTTTCATCTGGTATTGTTTCTTTTAATCCAATCATAAATCTATCAATAATATCTATTACAAATCCTCCTTTACCACTACATGGTTCAAATACTTTCTTTGGTGTTGTCCAAAATTCAATCGGAATTTTATCTAACATCTCCTGACGTAATTTAAATGGTGTTGATACTTCTGCATTACTTTTCTTTTCTAATTCTTGAGGAATGAAATATTTATCAATTAATACTGATAATTCCTTATTATTATTATTGATATTTTTAGAAAATATCTCTTTTACTGTTCTAATTATTTGATTTGTTTCTTTATCATAAGATAATGTATATATACTACTCATATAAGTAGTATTTTTATTATAAAAAAATATATTACATAAAAATAATATTAATATGTTTTATTTAGATAAATTCTTTCCAAAAATCTTTTTTAAAATCATTAAACAAACGCCAATCTATTCTAAAATTGCCAATTATACAACTTTTTATAATATTTTTAAATTTATTACTTGTTAATGCTCTTTGTATATTATTACCGTCACTTAAATTCTCAATTTTAATTGCCATGCTATTTTCAGACATACCAAAATTACCATCTATATCTATTATTGCATCATTAAATCCATTGTCTCCAAATATAACTTTTGAAATACCAAAATGACCTTTATTATTGATTTTTGAATAAATATATCGAACACCTTTTTGTGGTATTGTATGAACAATTTGATATTTATATTCATCATCTTTTTTTTTTGATATGTATTTTTTATTATCAGAACCATAATTAGATCGATTATATATAATAGGACATCTTTCTTCATCATTTTTTGCCAATATATTTTGAATGATATTAATATTATAATTTGGTAACCAATTAAAGTCATTCATATTTATTGTTAATTTATTCTTTTTTTCGTCATTGATATTTGTATTTTTATATTTTTGTTTCTTTTCAATAATATACCAATCATATCGAGTTCCACATTTAAAAGTTTGTTGTCCATCCTTTATTCCATGTATTGATAAATATACTAATTGGTTTTCAATTGTCATTAATTTATAAAGTCCATAATACTTTCCTTTTTCTGTATTTGGCTTTCTCCATCCTGGAGGATGAACAAATACTAAATATCCATTTGATTTTAACCATTTATTTAATGATTTTTTTGTAAAATTCTGCCATATTGTATTTCCTGTTCCTGTATTTCCAGAAGAATTATAAGGTGGATTACCAATAACAGCATCAAATTCATCAATATTCCATTTGTCTTTAATAACTAAATCCAATGTATCTCCTTCATTATAATGTAAATTGTATTTATTATATGGATCAATCAATAATTTGCATATGAATATATTTGTTTGATTTATATCACTAAAATACAAACAGTCTTCTACGATTATTTTATATCTTTCTTTTTCATCAGTTATTGTTTCTTTTAATCCAATCATAAATCTATCAATAATATCTATTACAAACCCTCCTTTACCACTACATGGTTCAAATACTTTCTTTGGTATTGTCCAAAATTCAATCGGAATTTTATCTAACATTTCCTGTCTTAACTTAAATGGTGTGGACACTTCAGCATTACTTTTCTTTTCTAATTCTTGAGGAATGAAATATTTATCAATTAATACTGATAATTCCTTATTATTATTGATATTTTTAGAAAATATCTCTTTTACTGTTCTAATTATTTGATTTGTTTCTTTATCAT
>Ga0209151_1001011_pt1 | contig 18280 bp, 15 predicted proteins | sample SaaInlV_DNA_165m_FD_184688 | JGI IMG/M metagenome (GOLD analysis project Ga0209151, IMG submission 184688) | Marine microbial communities from expanding oxygen minimum zones in the Saanich Inlet - SI075_LV_DNA_165m (SPAdes) (version 2) | ecosystem: Environmental > Aquatic > Marine > Unclassified...
TTCCATTTCCATTTCCATTTCCATTTCCATTTCCATTTCCATTTCCATTTCCATTTCCATTTCCATTTCCATTTCCATTTCCTTTTCCATTTCCATTTCCTTTTCCATTTCCATTTCCTTTTCCTTTTCCATTTCCATTTCCATTTCCATTTCCATTTCCATTTCCATTTCCATTTCCATTTCCATTTCCATTTCCATTTCCATTTCCATTTCCATTTCCATTTCCATTTCCATTTCCATTTCCATTTCCTTGTTCTCCTTCTTCTTCTTTTAAATTACATAATCCATTATCATTAATATATTTATTTATATCATTTTTATTAATATAATTATTCATATCAGGGTGTTTTTTAATATTATATTGATTAATAGTTTTACATTTTTCTTGTTTGGGACATATAGGACATACAGGACATACAGGACATATAGGGCATTTAGGACATGCAGGAACTTCACTTTTTAAAATATATTGTGATTTATCTATTTTTTCACAAGATGGTATTTCATTTTTTAAAATATATTTAGATATATCTGGACAAGATTTGATCATATTTTTAGTTGCATATTTACTTACATCTGGACAAGGTGGAACACTACTTTTTAAAACATATTTACCAATATCCTTATTTGATAAAATATCACATGTATTACATTGTTCTATTTTTTTTTCCGTACACTGTGGTTTATCATCACAAATAGGTTCTATTGGTTCAATAGGATTAGGTGTAAATGGAGGAATATCATCAGTCTTTGTACATTTTTCATCAGCGGTTTGTATATTATCTTCAGGTAATCCCCATTTATATAATTGTGACGAACCTTTACGTTGTGCTGATGTTGAACTTGATGATACAAAATTTTCTGTAAGTATTTTATCTTTTTCACTAATATTTAATGATGATTCTTGGCTAATATATAACCCTATTATAATAAAAAATATAAAAATTATAATTGCATAATATAATAAATCATTACTCATCTATATTTACAATAAATATAAAAATTACATATTTTTATATTTTATATTTGAAAAAAGTGTATTTTATATATTCATTTATTCAGGAATATTGCATCCCCAACAAGGTATTTTATCTTTCTTAATATACTTATTAAAGTCTGGATGTTGTTCAATATTAAAGGATGAAATATTGCAATAATCATTAGGATTTTCAAAATATTTTCTAAATTCAATACATTTTTTTGTATTTTTATATTTAGGGTCCCAACATAAACAATTTTCATCTTTATCGTAATTAATATGACAATAATTGCTAATAACCTTTTTACATTTATCATTTAAATTTAAATCTTTATAATTAGAAACATTCCAATTTACATTATCACATACTCTGGCATTACATGGATTCAATTCATTAACTGTATATGGACAAAATTCTTTATACTTATTATTATTATGAATTAATTCTTTAGGAATTATACAATTAGGAAAATTATATGCATACATATTTCTGGCTTTATCTATATCCGTACTAAAAATTTTTTCACCAGTAAAAAAGTCAGAATACATTCCATTTTCAGGAATATATACAACATATTTACCATTTTTCTTATAAACTTTTGGGCATATATTATTTTTTTCAATATCACAAGTATCTTTATTTTTTTCGACATAACAAGTATCTTTACAATAAATTGAATTATTAGAATTTTTTTCGTCTTTACAATATTTATTGCATGAATTAAAAACATTTTTACAATTTTTTAAACATTTTTTATAATTATCAATAGATTTCTCTGTACCATTTAAAAATTTCTTACATAAATTATCACAATCTTTGATACAACTAAATTTCATTTGATTATTAATATTATCATGAGTTTCTTCATATGATACAGTATTTTCTTCATTTGATACAGTATTTTCTTCATTTGATACAGTATTTTCTTCATTTGATATAGTATTTTCTTCATTTGATATAGCATTTTCTTCACTTGAAGCGAATTTTTCTATATTTTTGTCATAATTACCAATTAATGGATTATTAAAACTATTTTTTTTATCATAAATATCATCAAATAAAAATCCTGATGTATTAGGATTTTTATCTACATTTTTGTTTTGATTTGTAATAAAATAATCTCTAATACTCTTTAATTCGTTTGTATTAACAATTCTATTATAAGCAAGAATATTGTATAAATAAACATCTAAATTTTTATTTTTATTAATAATAATTGGATTTTTATTAAGATAGATAGTATTAATTTTATGACTTAAAATATTTAAATTATCATTATATATATTTAGTATATTACCATCATATATTATTGTAATGATTGATTTATTAAAATAATTTAATGGTTTATTACTTTTAATTTTCTTATTATTTTGTAGTAGATATAAGTAATCATTTAAAATACTTATTTCAAAAGCATAATCATTATTTCCTTGAATACTCAATAAAATATTATTTTTATTTATATTTGTTGTTATTTTAGAATTAGCTTCACTATTTTCATCTTGTTTATTAATTGTAAATAATAATGTAAATTTATTTGAATTCAACTTATTAGAAGGAAATCCTTCAATCTTAGTATTTGCTAAAAATATATAATCTTCATTTTTCTTTGGAATATTACTTAAGTATAGATCATTATTATTTCCACTTAAATCATGTAATATATTATTATTTGAATAATAATTCAATGAATCAATAAAACATATTAAATCTTTATTATATATAAAATTAGGTGCATTATCTAATACTTTAAATAATGATATTTTAGTAATATACAATATACAATTCTTCTGCTGGTTATTAAATGTAATAATCTGTTTATCTAAAACATTTTCATTGGAATTATATGTTACCTTAACATAATACCAGTTTTTATTATTTCCTAAATCAACTTTTTTAATAACATTATATTTTATTTTTGGTAAATAATTGCTATAATCCTCTGTTGCCATTCTAATTTTAACAAATGATTCAAAATTAAATTCATTCATATTCATATTTTCCAAATAAATATAAAAATAAAGTAAATAAGTAGAATTTACACTACTATCGCACGAAATTTCATAAAATGATTTATTCTTTTGATTTAATACAAATTCTGATTTACCAGGATTTTGAAAATTAATAATTTTATTATATCCTTCTTGATTAATATAATTATCTATATTCTTTTTATTTTCAAAACAATTATTTTGAATTAAATTATAATCAATATTTAAATTACGAATAGTATTATTATTTTCAAAACTTTCTTTATTTTGTAAACTTACTTCCCAATTTGAACTAACTTTAAAACTTTTTTTAGAACTTACATATGATATTAATAATATTAATAAAATAAAAATAAATAGTATGATTAAATAATTATACATAATTATTATTTAATAAGATTTTAATTTTATAATTTAATGAAATTAATATTTTTTATTATTTATATATTATTTTTTATATTTTTAATAGTAGTATCAATAGTAATTGATTCTGTCATGTTATTTGGATTATAATTATTAATTGTTTTAATTAACATAGGAGTAAAATCTGAAATATTTTCTCTTTGTACAGACCTAATATTTGGTGCTCCTAACTGATATTCAAAATTATTCTGAGCCCCATTTTTTAATTTTAAAGCTCTTTGTGTAAAATTAATATTTGGTTTTGTAAAATTATAATCAACAACAAAGTTAGTTACTTTAAATAAATAAACATAAGTTGTTATATCATAAAATCTTCCTGATAATTTATTTTCATTTAATTCTGATTTTAATTTATTTATTTTTACGGATGTTAATATTTTATCTCCGTCTATATATTTTAAATTATATACTTGACTAAATGGTGTAAATAAATCTTGATTTTCAGAAAATTTAAATTTTCTCAATATTTGAAATGGTACATAATTATCATATTTTTCTTTCATAGTATCTATAAATTTTTCATCACCTGAAGGAATAGATTCATATATACCTATGACAGCATCATTTCTAAATTTATATTTTTTTATATTATTCATTAAAGGTGTGCTAAAAAATGAATTTTTTTTTTGATATATTTGATCTTTAGTAATCATTAGAAATGCTAATTTATTAAGTTTTCCATCTGTATTAAATTTAAATATTAATGAATTTTTTAATTTTTCTGAATCATCATCATCATCATTTTTTTTAATAGGAATCATTACCATACTAAAAACGTCAGATGGCGTAGTGTTATAATTTTTATATTTATAATCAGAATTAAATATAAAATTATAACGAATCCCATCTATTTCGTTTGTTTCAATAGTATTTTTAGTTTTAATTTTAATAGTAAATTTTTTTCCTTTATATGCCATTGTACCGTTTTTACTATCAGTTGGCATCTTAATTTCTAATGTATTTGAAAGATTACCAGATGTAGTATCATCTGGATTAACTGGATTACTATCAAATGATGTCCAATTACCATTTAATATTAATGGTAAATTAGTTTCTGATACATTAATATTATCTGAAGTTTCAAAACTTTCTATTGTATTAATGATTTGATTATTTTTCATTATAAATAATATTCCGTATATTATTACTAAAATAAATACCATTATGGAAAAATATGTGTAATTCATAATAATAAGTAATAAAAAAAAAATATTTAAATATAATATTTTATTTAAATATAATATTTAATATTAATATATTTTATTTAAATATAATATTTAATTTAAGGGATTGAAGTATCAGTCATCTTTGCTTTTATTGCTTTTAATGTATTAATCAAAGTATTATTATATGAATTAGAGGATAGTCCATAATCTAAATCTTTTGTTAAATTAAATCCTAATATTACCCATTTACCAGATGGTTTTACTTCAGGTTGTAAATAAACTTCCTTTCCAAAATTAGTAAGCTTGTTTCCTTGTCCGGGTATTAAATATTTTTTTGGATGATATGTTCTAAGATTACCACTTAATAAAATATAGTCATCACTAATATTGTCTGCACCTAGTGGACTTGTCGGAGATGTATTAAAATCGATGATATGTGAATTTTCTAAAACTAATTTTTGTTTATTACCTCCTTTATGAAGATTTAATTTTGTTTTATTTTTTCTTGAATCAAATTCAGCATATTTTACAAATCTACTTTCTTTTCTATATTTATTACTTGTCCCTAAAATAAAAGAACAATCATTTGTATAATCATTTTGTTCTACATCTATTGACCATACTGTTGGTTGTATTAATTTTTTTTGTGATTCTTCATTAATACCATTATCTATTTTCTTCATGATAGTATTCATGGTTTTTAATTTATCTTCAGATGTATTTTTCTTAGTATTATTAATTTTATTTATTAACTTATCATAATCAGTAGAAACAGACTTATATGTATTCGTGCAATCATTTAATAAAGTATTAAAATTAGTTGTTCCTGATTTGTTAATTTCAGTACAATTTGTTAAACGTAAAGCATCTTCTGTGTCAGAATTATCACTTATATTCTTTCTATATGTATTTAATACATATTGATTCATAAATGGAAACATCATATCTAATTTAGTTGTTAAATAATTTTGACCATCTTTAATACCAAAAAATTCGAAATCTAATGTTTCAACATTAGATAAATTATCAATATACATAATAATTGCTGAATTATATTTTGAATTATCAAAACCTTGTATATTTTCACATAAACCTAATAAATTTTGTGAAGAACTTTTATTATAAAATGGTTTGGACAATGATGTTTGATTTGTAATATTCATATCATATTGTATATTACATTTCCTATATTCTGAAACATTATCCAATGGTTTCGAAGGGGTTTCATTATTCATTAATGGAATAAAACATGTTTTCTCATTATTAATAGGACATGCATCATAACCTTCTTCTTCTTGTTCTTCATCGCTTATAGGATAACAACCTGTTCCATAATCATTCCATTGTGTAATATTATTAGTGGTCTTATCCTCTGGAGTAGGCAATCCACCATTTTTTATATAACATTTTTTCAGATCTCCTCTATTATAACTTCCAAATGATGAATTTTTACAAATATCAGGGTCTACGACTAATTTATTTTTAACATTTGGCATTGGTACATTATATGAAGTTCTTAATAAATATTCAGCGGATGCACCGTATTTAAAATCAACAGAAGTATCCTTTGTACATGGTATTGTATTTGATTCAGTATAATCAGCATTATAAATATTTAATATTAGCTCATATTCGTCAACACTACCGTCTTTTAATCGTAAATTTAATGATAGTCTATTTATTAAATCATCATCTATGTCAGTACCATCAATTGGAAATTTACCATTTCCATCTTTATTATTTGAACAGTATACATTTTTTAAAAAGCATATATTACCTTGATCATTTAATTCTCCTTTACATATAGCCATGCCAGGTAAACATTGAGGAGTATTATCTTCTTCTTCCGTCAAATAAGGGTCTGGGTCTGGTTCGGAAATATTATAGGTTTTTTTATTAATAACAAATAATAAATCTCTATTTACTTGTAAAAATGTTATACAATATTTTTTTCCAGAAGCGTCATGGAACTCCCATGTTCCATTCCATAAACTTTTCTTAATTTTTATAGTATTATCAGTATAATTTAAATCATGTTTCATATAATCTGGATTATTCATAAAGTCAGAATCATCATTTGATTGATAATAAGAAGACATTGAATTCCTCTGCATAAATTCTTCTAAAGTTTTATTCTCTTTATAATTCTTATAAACCAAATAAAATAAAAAACTAACTATTAATAAAATTAATAAATATTTAAGATTATCTTTTATATTCATATATTAAATATAGAAATAAAAATTTATAAAAAATTATTAAAAAATTTAAATTTAAATTTAAATTAAAAATTAAAAATTAAATCCTTCTGGAATCAATTCATCTTTTTCATTATCATCACCTGTTTTATAATTAGACCAAGGTTTATTAATTTCTAATGGACATGGTTCAGAATTATTTTTATTTTTTTTTGAATTAATTGATTCATTCAATGTTTGTGGTATTTTATTGATTGAATTATCACAAGATGGTTTTTTATCATAATTATATTTATCATTATTTGTCCAGTCATCATTACTATTTATCCAGTCACAATTATTATAAATTCTTGATGCTTGTTTATAATAATTATCATTGCATTTATTATTACAATTATTATTACAATTATTATTTCCATTATCTGTTGGTTTATTATGATTGTTAGGTTTATTTCTAAATTTATCAACACTTGTTTTTTCTCCATTAATATAAATATTTACAGGAGAACTTGATGATGAAATACCTACACCAGGATTAATACGATTATTATTTCCAATAGATGGTTTAAACATATAATTATTATTTAAAGAATCTTTTTTTTCCTTTACTTTAATAATTTCTTCATCATCAACTTCTTCTGATTCAATAGATTTACGGATATGTTCTTCCTGTGTATTTAATTCTTCTTCTTGATTCATTTCTTCTTGTTGTTGGTTTAATTCTTCTTGTTGTTGGTTTAATTCTTCTTGTTGTTGGTTCATTTCTTCTTGTTGTTGTTTCATTTCTTCTTGTTCTTGTTTATTCATTTCTTCTTGTTCTTGTTTGTTCATTTCTTCTTCATCATTTTGATTATGATATGATTCATATTCATCTTTAGGACCTAAATAATACAAAATAGTAAATGATAGAAAGAATATTATTGTAATAGAACAAATAAAATTAAAATTAATTTTTCTTAAATAAAAATAAGAAATGGAAAATGAAATAATAAATGATATTACTACATTCATGTAAATTTGATTTAACATATATATATAAAATATATATAAAATATATATAAAATATATATAAAATATATATTATTTATAATTAAAAATAATAATATTATTTTATTATAATATTCTATGGATAAAAAGAAAAATAATATGTATAAAAATATGTATAAAAATATGTATGGAATCGATGACAAAGTTTCAGAATTAAAATATAAAGATTTTTTAATAAAAAAAGATGAATTATTTATTAAACATCAAGATTTTTTAGATAATAAATCTTTAATAATATTTTATGCACCATGGTGTCAGCATTGTAATAAAATGTATGATGATATTTGTGAATTATCAATAACAAATTTATATAAATTTAAAATAGGTGCTGTAAATATAAATGATATTAAAAACAAAAATAATATTTTATCTGATACTTTAAATATTAAATATATACCATCTATTTATATAATAAAAAATAAAAAATTAGTTTTGTTTAATAAAGAAGCAACATTTGAAAATATATTTTATTATATTAATATGAATATTTAGATATATGTTTTATTCTATTCGAAAAACCCTTAATAATATAATTTTACAAAATATAGATATAAATACTTAAAAATAAATTTTTATTTTAATTAAATGATAATTAAAATAAAAAAGGGTTGTTTATATGGATTACTTGAAAGTATAGATAAAAAATATTTAGACAATATTCCGGATGATTATAAAATAAATCAACAAAATAGAGATAATAATAAATATCATATTACAATTATTCAATCAAATGAATTAAAAAACATTGATTATATTGAAAATGAAGTTAATATAAAATATTTCAATTTAGGTTTATCAAAATTACAAAAAGACAAAAATGAAGTATATTATTTATATATTTATTCAAATGATTTAAATGATATTAGAAAAAAATTTAATTTAGAAGAAAAAACTTTTCATATAACAGTTGGATTTAAATTTAATGATATTCATGATAAAGATAAATCATTAAATAATATTTTTATTAAAAATACAAATTTAACTGATAATGAAATAATTCCATGTATTAATAATGACGAAATTAATAATTATCTAAAAGAAAATTATTATTTTCCAAAAATACTAATAAAAGAATTGAAAAAAAATTATGTAAAATATCAGCAAAACATTACTATTCTAATAGAAAATCATAATTATTTAGGTTATATTTTTAAATATCAAATATCAAACAATATTGAAGATTTAAAATCAGCAATAGATAATTATGACCATAAAATACAAATAATATATGACCCGTCAAATATTGGTATTTTGAATAGTATTAAAAAAATAAATAATGAGATCATGAAGAATAAATTAGAATTTAGACAAAAATTATATTATTATTGTGATAAGAGTAATAAAGTAATACTTCATGATATGCCACGAAATTTTTCATGGATTATTGAAGGTAAAATTGGAGGGATTTCTAAAGTAAAAAATGAAATAGATATTATTATTTTACAATCATTGGGTATTAAAAAAATTTATTATTTTTTAGAGAAAAGATATTTTGATAATATTGATACCAAAGATATTCAAATTAAATATGTTCATTGTATTAATGCGACACATCCTACTATTGATGATATGTTAGATACTTTACAAAATGAAGATTTCAATGAACCTGTTTTATTTGGATGTTTAGGAGGATATGGTAGAACAGGAACTGCATTAGCATGTTATTTATGTCATAATAGTTATTTTAGTAATAACATTGATAGCAGTATTGATAATAATATGAATTCTGAAAGAGCTATAACATTTTTACGTTCGATTCGTCCAAAAAGCATTGAAAATGATATTCAATTAGATTTTGTTAAACAATATTATAATCATTTATTTAAATTAGATAGTAATTATCAATCTTCTAAAATAAAAACTCCTATTAAGTTTATTATGTTAGTTGGATTACCTGGTGCAGGTAAAACTACATTTACGGAATTATTTATGACGAATGGTATGAATATTAAAATTGTTAATCAAGATATGATGGGTCGAAGTGTTTGTGAAGGAGCATTATTAAAATTTATTAAAGATTCTGATATTACGATTCTTGATAGAGTGAATTCCACTAAAAAGGATAGAAAAGATTGGATAGAAAATGCTTCATTATCTCCTAAAAATTGTCTATGTATTTATTTGTCTACACCGAAATTTATTTGTTTAGATCGTGCAAAAGCACGAACAAATCATCCTACAATTAAAAAAGGGGGTGGTCAAAGAATTATTACCGATATTGATAATAAATTTGAAGTTCCAAGTAAAGATGAAGGATTCTCCGATATAATTATTTTAGAAGATGAAGAAGATGTTAGAGATTATTTAAAAACATGGAAATGTGCTAAAATTGAAATGGAAGATAAAGATACTGAATTTATCCATAAGTTTCCTCGAACTCGCCATATTTTTAATGTTGGAGGAGCAACTGTCGATGATAGAATATTGGATGCGGACGATTGTGACACTTTTATGAAAGAGGACGATGTGTTTATTGCCGAAAAAGTAGACGGTGCTCAATTAGGTATATCTATTGATGAAAATTATAAAATAATGGTGCAAAATAGGTCACATTATGTAAATTCAAAATCACATAGTCAATTTGAAAAATTAGATAAATGGATTTTTGACCACAAAGAATCATTATACCAAATATTAAATCAAGACACTATATTATTTGGTGAGTGGTTATATGCGAAACATAGTATTGATTATAATAATTTACCTGATTATTTTATGGCATTTGATTTATATAATAAAAAAAAGAAATTGTTTTACAACCGTGATAAATTGGTAGAAGCACTAAAAGACACTAATCTACATTATGTTAGAGAAATGTACCGGGGTAAAATAAAAGATAAAACCCATCTATTGAAGATGATTGAACAAAAATCTGATTATACTGATGGAAGAGTTGAAGGTATTTATTTAAAAATATTTGAGAATGATTATGTAAAATCAAGGTGTAAATTAGTACGAAATGATTTTATATGTGGAAATGATCATTGGAGCAAAGGAATAATGCAGAAAAATACTTTAACAATTACCAAATAAATTAAAAAGTAAATTAAAAAGTAAATTAAAAAGTAAATTAAAAATTGATTTAAAAATATAATTTCAATATAATGTTTATCAAATATGTAAAATTAATCCATGATAAATTTGAAAATGATTTTGGATTTATTGAAGGAACACATGTTGATAATATGAACATCGTTATTGACGAACTTAAACAAATATCTTATCAACATTGTCCAATAACTATCTATTCATGGGGTTTAAAAAAGGATATAATTGCTGATGATTGTGAATTAATATTTGATGTTTCTCTTTTTTTTACAAAAATAGAAGATCGTTCTAATCTAAGTAATATGACCGGAAAAGATATAGAAATTCAAGAAAGTATTCTTTGTCATCATCGATTTTTAGATTTAATTAAATTAGTAATTTCAACAATAGATGATGAAAGACCAAAATGTATAGCATTTGTTTGTAATCATGGAAAACATAGATCAGTTGGATGGGCAGAAATTATGAAAATATATTTATATAATAAATCTTGTATAAAACATCTTAATTTAATTTAATTATTCAAAAACTCTTTATAAATTTTGAAATGAACGTTTTTACGAAGAATCAAAAATAATGAATGGATATAAATATTTATAACGGACTTATTTAATGATAAATTACAATAAAAAATAATTTATTTTAAATCATTTTACTCATTTTACTCATTTTACTCATTTTACTCATTTTACTCATTTTACTTCATTTAATTTATAAATTTTAATCTATTTTTATTATATTTTTCATAATATTTGTCATAATATGTTTCATAATATTTTTTAATAGATTTATTTTCTTTAAAATATAATTTAAACCATTTTTGGAATGTAAGAGGTGTATCACTTTCTTTAAATTGTTCGCTATTCAATAATTTTATATATTTTTTTTGTATTTCTTTATCTGGATAATTTTTCATAAAGCATATAAAAAAGTTATATATTTTATCAAATTCGCTAAATGACATTATTTTATAATTTAGATTTGAATATACAATGATAATAAAAAATATAATATCATCATTTTTTGTTTCATTATGTATTTTTATTGATTTTTTATAACTTATTTCAATATTTTTATCCAAATTATTATTGATAACATTATGTAATTCATATAAATATTTTATCATAAGGTTTTTATTACTATTTTCTTTTTCTAATTTATAAATATCATTTATAAAATAATTATAATGTTTTTTACAGGTTGGACATGGTAAAATATATCCGAATGTTTTAATTAATATATACATACAATCATTATCAGAGGAATGAATACTAAAATTATGAATTAAATTCCATGCAATTGATCCCCAAGTATCTTTACCAATTGGAATTATAGAACTCATTATTAAATTAATTAGATATTTTTATTATTTTTATTATTTTTATTATTATTTTTTCAATTAAATAATATTTGTTAATTATAGTATTTATGCAGATTTCTGAAAATAATGAAATTAATTTTGTTTTTAAAATAAATAAGATTACTCACTTATTAAATCATATCGATGTATATTATCAGAAAGAAATTTTACAAGATATAAAGAAATATAACAATAAAATAAATTCTATATTAGATAATCAAAATTATGAAAATGAGGAATCAAAAAAAAAAGTACTGTATAATCATTTAAATAAATATTTAGATACTATTATAAATGATCAATTGGGTTATTTAATAGAGACATATCATCCTGATAATAAGCATCAAATATTTATTGATGCAGAAAAAAAATCAATAAAATCATTAAATTTAAATAACAATCAATCAGATTTAAATAAAAAAGTTGATAATTCTGTGAATAAATTAAAAAATAATTTTAACGAAAATGTAAAATTAGAATACGATGATAATTTAAATACTATATTAGACCAAAAAATTAATTGTTTTTTTAGTCAAATTAAAACTGATTTGCTTTATAATGTGCAAAATATTATTGATAAAAAAATAGAAGATAATTGGAGTGATAATAATACACAATCGTCTAATTATATTCATAAAAAAATAAAAGAATTTTTAAAATTGTTTTTAAAAAATGATAAAATCTATAATAATATTTCTGAACAAATGAATACGGAGCTTAATAAATTATATGAACAATTTAATAAATTTTCTAAACAACAAACTGATTTGGAATTTTTAATTCAAAAATATATAATAAATAATGAAGAAAAGATTAATAATATTGAAAAGAAAGTAATTAAAGATATTAATTCTAATTTAGAAAAAAAAATTATATTATTGACTGATATTTTCAATAAAACAATGAAGAGTTCTATTGAAAATATATCATCATCTAATAACAATATAGATGAAATACAAATTGTAAAAAATATAGAAAACAAGATTTTACATAATAATAATTTTTCTAAAAATAATTTTGAAATAAAATTTGATAAAGAAAATAATGAAATACAGTTATATTATTTTAAAGATTTAATAACTTCTACCAAAATAAATATAAAAGGATTAATTGGTCCAAAAGGACAACAAGGAGTCAAAGGTGATAAAGGTGATATTACAATTGTTCGCAATATTGAAGTAAATCCAGATGAAACAATTAAATTTACAATGCAAAATGATACATCTATTTATGAAATAAATAGTGAAAATAAAATTCCAAGGGGTATAAGAGGTGAAAAGGGTAATATTGGTGAAAAAGGTGATCCAGGGGATGTTAATATTAATTTAAAATGGAATCAAGAAAATGTTATGAAATTAAATAAAGAAAATTCTAACAATATAACATTCTTAAAATCATTAAGCATTGGTGAAAATAGTCATTGTATAAAAAACGATTCTATGAGTATTGGTAATTCAATATGTTATGGCAATAATTCAATTGCTATTGGTAATAAATCGAAGACAATGAATTCAAATAGTATAGCATTTTTTGGAAACACATTAGGAAAAAATTCATTTTCTTATTTTGCCGAAGATGTAGATGAAAATTGTGTTAAATTTGGACATAAAGAACATAATAAATATAATATTGAAAATATATCATTAAAGGCTAAACAAATTGTATTAGACTGTGACGATTTAATATTAAAAGATAATAATTTTAAAAATAATAAATTAATAGAATTAGAAGAAAAAATAGAATATTTAATTAAAGAAATAAACATATTAAAAAAATAATTTTATTTTATTTTTTTTCTTAGCATTTATTATAAATGACTGGAACTAATGTTTTAGAAAAAAAAGTAAGTGAATTAAAAACTTGGGAACTTTATATGGGATTTGTATTCCTTCAATTATTAATCGGTCTTGTAATCGCATTATTACAAGGTGTATTTGACATGACAGGTATTAGAGGTGCTTTATCTGAGGTTGTAAGACAATTCGGAAATGTAGCTGGTGCACAAATGCCTCAAAAATATTTCAATCCAATTGCTGCAGAAGTAAAAGAAGGTAATATATTTTCTGTAAATTAAATAATTATTTTTACACCTTCTTATTTAATAATTAATAATTAATAATTAATAATCATTATTTAAATTATCATGTTTCATATATTTTTTATATGAAACATATAAAAAATATTAAATATTTTATAAATAATTTTGAAATATTTTTATTTAATTATTTTTTAGTATTACGATATATAAAATAAAATATTAATGTGAGTATTATCCAATTAACAATGTAACAAAAAAAATAAAAATATCCTGGTCCACAGCTTTTAATATTTTTATCACATATTATATTTATATTTATATCAGTAATATTATTTAAATTATCAATATTTCGTTGATTGTTTGATGATTCATATAATATTAATTTGTTTTTTTTATTTGATGGTGACAAATCTACCATAGATATAATTTTATATTGTAAATCATAATAAATTAAATAATAATGTAAAAATGGTATAATATTATAATTATCATATCTACACGAATTATTAAACATTTTTGTTATAAAATTTAAAAGTATTGAACTATGTGTTTTTACTATAATTATTTTAGGTAAATAATAATCATAATCCTTTTTATCAAAACATACATTATATATTTTCAATATTTTTGTATTTTTCACATTTGGAATTGTAATATGTCTATGATGAATATTTGAGTGAAATATTAAAAATGAACCTTTTTTAATAAAAAATTTCATTTTATTATCATAAGAAGATTTACAATTATTTATGATAAAAAAATTTTTTTTATGACTTTGTGGTATTATTTCTAAATAGGAATTATCAAAATAGTATAAACAACTATATATATTAATTATATTGTCATTTGTGTGATTATAAATATCACTATAAAATGTTGAATCAGATATTAAATTATTCGTAAAATTAAATTTATTATAATATGGTTTTTTCGGAATATGTAAAATAGAATGTAATTTTGAAAAATATTGTTTATCGATAAATTCTTTTAATTTTATATAATCTACTTTATTATTTTTATAAAATTTCGTTAATGAAATATCAAATTTTTCATTATCACTTTTATTTTCAATAATTATATAACCATGATTTCTTAAATTATTCATTAATATTAATGAATAATATTATATTACTATAAAATTTTTATTTAATTTCTTAAGCACATCCACCAATTTCCATAGGTTTTCTACCAGTATCAGGATTAATTGTAGTTTGTAACCAAGGACTAACTTTTACTTGAGGATTAGGAGGTTCAGATCTTAATTGTAGATTAGCATTTCTTAATGTTTGTCCAACAGTATTAACACCTACATGATAACCAGATTGTAGAAAATTTCTATCTTTTAAAGTACCTTCTCCTTCAGGGTTTACGGTAGCCCACATACTTGATTTATCACTTGGTAATAAATCGTCTGCACCTAATTGTTCTTTTGGAAAATTAGAACACTCTCTTTTTTCTTGTAAATTACTATCACTATTAAAATGATCCATGTTATTTGAATTTTCAAATGATTCAGTTATTTCATCATTATTCGTACTATTTGTACTATTTGTATTTTCTTCAGTTTCTCCAGTTTCTCCTGTTTCATCATTATAAAAATTTTCTGTATATTCTTCGTCCATATTATTTTTAACACTTTGATTATATAAAGTATATAGTAAAAACCCTAAACCAGCTAATACCAATATTATAAGTATAGTGCCCATTTTAGAATCATTTTCTTTAGTCATTATAATTATTAATAATAAAAAAAATTACTATTTTTCACTTAAATTTATATTAAATAAGAATTAAACAAAAATTAAACTTTTTATTATTCTTGTAATTGGTTTTTTTGATTTATTTGTTTTAATTTTATTATTTATTCCTTCAGAATTATTTTCTATAATTTTATTCATTCTATTTTTTTTATTAAATTTATTGTTTGAATGATCTGAATTATTTTCTATATCTTTTCTACTATTTCTATTATTTCTACTATTTCTACTATTTTTTTCTTTATTAACATTTTCTTCGGTTAATATAGATTCATTATTTTCTATTAATTTATTGTCATTATCATTATCATTATCATTATCATTTTCTTCAGTTAATATAGATTCATTATTTTCTATTAATTTAATTGAATCATTATCAGTATAAGTATCGGTATTTTTATCAGTATCATTATTATTATCGGTATTATTATCGGTATTATTATCGGTATTATTATCGGTATTATTATCGGTATTATTATCGGTATTATTATCGTTATTTTCAACGATTTTATCACTATCTATTATTTCAATTAAATCTTTCTCTTCATTTAAAATCTCTTTATTTTCTATTAATATATCATCATTAGATGATATTCCTATTAAATCTTCTTCATTATATGAATCATTATATGAATTATTATCCATGAAATATTCATTTTCTTTCTCTTCTTGTGTAATTAAATTAAGTAATTCATATTCACCCATTAAATAATCATTTGATACTTTTAAACCTTTATAAAAAATACTTGCAGATATATAAGTATCTTTCTCTAATTGTTCTATTTTATTATTTAATTCTTTATTATCATTTGGAATAAGTATTTTAATAAATTGTTTATCTTTCTGTTTATCTATTGGTCTTTTTACTTTTGAATCAAGACCATATTCATCAAATTCAGTATTAAACCATGAAATTGAATTCTTCTTAACATTCTCTTGACTAATCTCGTGTAATTTATTAATTAATATAATAAATTCATCTAATTCATTATTTATATTATAATTCTCATTTATTTCTAAAATAATATATTTTTTTTCTATATTTTTTTTCTTATTTGTCGTAATATGAGTTGGTTTTAATACTTTTAATAATGGTGTTTCGAATTTAAAATATTCATTATTATCATTAACAGTCATACGAATTAATCTATTTTTGTATTCAAAATCACATTTTAACGTATTAATATTTTCTAAACTTTTAATCATTTATCAATAATATATAAAAATTTTTTTTTTAAAAAACGCACATATGATATAATTATACGGTACATTAATAATTATATATATATTTTTATCAATATACATACATGTTTACTATATTTAATATAAATCCAATTTTATTTTCTTTTTTTTCATCATTCTTAATTCTATAATCCCATATAGTTGGAATTTCTAATGTAACATTGCATTTAAATGGTTGTTTTAATTCATATATGGTTCTAAGATAATTATTATCATTATCATCAAATTTTACTTTTGTTACTATATTCGTTTTTATTTTTTTAACTTTTGAATCTAAAAACATATTATCATTTTCTCTTGTATAAATTAAACTCTTCCATTCATCATCAGTAGAATTAAATTGTAATTTTAATTTTGATTCAAATTCAACTATTTCTTTAATTAATTCAATATGTTCGTCATTATTTTTATCTATTTCAAATTTAAATAAATGGTTACCATATTCTTCATCTATACCAAAAGGACATAAAACATTATTTAATTTTATTTTAATATTTTTTTTACCATTTTTTAAACTATGATAATTTGGTGTTTTTTGTTCAATATTTAAATGTATTATTTTATCCATTTTGATTATAATAGTTTTTATCTTTTTAAGTTTAATATAAATTTAAAATTTAATTATTATTAGTAATATGAATGATATTAAACAAAAATTAATAAATGAAATAAGTGATATTATTATAGAAGAAATATCAAGACAAGAAATAAAAGATAAAATTAATACACATATATTGGAACCATCTATGGCTACTATATTTGAACGAGTATATCCATATATAATAATAACATCAGTTATATTTATATTGATATTTTTCATGGCTGTAACAATAATTTATTTATTGATAATAAAAAACTAAGTTATTTTTTATTTTTTATACTATTTAGTTTATTATTTGGTTTAATATTTGTTTTAGTATTTGTTTTAGTATTTGTTTTAGTATTTGTTTTAGTATTTGTAGATTTATTTAATTTTACAATAGGTTTCATTTTAGGTACCCTTTTCTCATCTTTGAATGTTGATTTTTTT
>Ga0209151_1001058_pt1 | contig 17715 bp, 13 predicted proteins | sample SaaInlV_DNA_165m_FD_184688 | JGI IMG/M metagenome (GOLD analysis project Ga0209151, IMG submission 184688) | Marine microbial communities from expanding oxygen minimum zones in the Saanich Inlet - SI075_LV_DNA_165m (SPAdes) (version 2) | ecosystem: Environmental > Aquatic > Marine > Unclassified...
AAAAATAAATCGAGATTATTCTCCTTCCCTTTGGGTCTTGATGAAAGAAAAGAGGGAGACATTAAACTGATTCGTCTTACAACCGATGGTAAAGATGAAAATGCTCGAACACCTATACGCCTTGTTCGTATCACGGACCTTGGAATAACTTATAAACAGGCAAGCGATGATCTTCTTATTTGGATCACCTCTCTTAAAGAGGCAATGCCTATAGTAAATGTAGAGATATTTGGACTTACTGGACTAAACAGCATTTTTAAGCTCGGTAATACCGACAGTGACGGGATTGTAAAGTTTAGTTCAAGAGTTACGGAAGGAATCAATCTTTTATCGAGCGGTTATGCATCGGTCAACCGTCATCTTGGTACAGACGAAATAAAATATATTTTAGCGGTTACAAAAGACGATGTTTCGTTTATCCCCGTTGCATATCCGATCTATCCAAAAAATGTACCTCTAGATAAAGATACCGAAAAGCATACTTCCAGAAAAGCAAAGCTATTTACGGATCGAGGTATCTATAGGCCAGGTGACACGCTTAATTTTAAAGGCGTGGTTAGAGAATACTCCGAAGGAGAAATAAGTTCTCCCGGTCAACTCACAAGACCCACCATTAGAATCAAAGATTCCAAAGGTGAGCTTGTTGCATCTGAACAATACGCTCTCTCTGAATTTGGATCATTGTGGGGCTCACTCAAATTAGAAAACCACCTTCCTCTTGGAACCTACCAAATGGAATTGGTTAATATGACTGGGAGAGATGAAGTTCTTGCAGAACACACATTCCAGTTACAGGAGTTTAAGGCCCCCCGTCACTTTACAGGGATATCCTTTAAAAAAGAGTCTGAGACAAAGTCCCATACCAACCAGTGGACTGAATCTAATGACACATTAAAAGTTACGATTAACGGAAACTACTATTCAGGAGGTCATGTCAAAAACGGCCAGGTACGATGGAAAATATTCCATGGTCCGACTAATTACAATGTGAAGGAATTAGGAGAGTTTGTTTTTGGAAACATTGCGGAAGAGAAGTTTCTGCTTGAAAGCAGTGAGTCGATTCTCGATGACAACGGTTCGCTGAGTTTGACCTTTCCTATTGATCCCCAGGTGAGGCAAGGAAAAAGAAGTCTGGTAGTCGTTGCCACAACAATTGATTTCGATGGAAGGGTCGCCACGGCAAAAAGTATCTACCAGGAAAAAATACCCTACGTGGTAGGGATTAAAGGTGCCAAGAAAAAAATTAAATCAGGAGATGACCTGTCTCTTAAGTTGCTGGTTGCCGACCCAAACCGCAATCCAGTTCAAGAAGGAGAAATAAAAGTAGATATTCTTAGAAAGGACTGGAGTTATATTCGACAACGTAATAATGATGGCGAGGTATTTTGGACTTATAAAAAGTTCTGGAAAAAGTTTCTGGTTACAAAAACATCTTTAAATAAAGGCTACGCCGATTTTAATTTTGACGGGGGTCTAAGTGGCGACTACATTCTTAAATTCACCTATTCCAATGGCGAAAACACATATATTTCAGGAATCAGCTGCGAGGTGAAAGGAGGTTATTATTCCTACGAGTATATGAATCGTGATACTCCCTACGATAAACTTCCTATTTGGTCAGAAAAAGACAGTTATCAACCCAACGATCAAGCTTTAATCAAAATTCAGTCTCAAAAAAAATCTTCTTCCTACTTATTAACTGTTGAAAGGGAAGGAATACTTGATCACCGGGTATTTACATCGGACGATGCAGGCAACATCAGTTTTCCCATCCAAGAAAGTTACTCCCCAAACGTTTATGTTTCTATTTTAGGTGCAGTTCCAAGAAAGCACTTTCCTTTTTATAGAAGAAGCATTGATGACGGCGCCCCTACATTTGAGTTTGGAACTGTTAAGGTTCCCGTTGTAAAGGGAGCCGTTTTACTTAACATTGGAATCAACGAAACAGAAGTATCACTTAAAAAAAATCCGCAGTCACCGGTAACACTTAATCTTTCCGTCAAAGATATCCATGGGCAGGGGAAACAAGCAGAACTTGCTGTGGGGGTCGTTGATGAAAGTGTGCTTGCACTGACAGGATTTAAAACGCCTAAGTTGAGTGAATTGAACAGTTTCACAGTCCCACTTAGTGTTGGGACTCAGGACATCAGACGAATGCTAGCGCATCAAACACCATTCTCAAAAATAAGGAACAATCCGCTGACAGGTGGAGGCGGGTTAGAAAATTCAACTCTTGAAAGTGTAACAGCAAGGGAAAACTTTATTCCCGTTGCGTATTTTAATCCGGCTGTTGTAACAGATACTGAAGGCAAGGCGCAGGTAAGCTTTGTACTCCCCGATAATATTACTTCCTATAGGATTTACGTGATTGCTAATGATAAAGGAAGTGGGTTCGGCAGCGCTGAAAGAAATCTGATTGCAACCAAGGAATTTTATATTGAACCCGGACTTCCCCGGTTTCTCACCGTCGGAGATAAATTACGATTTCCCGTAGCCGCATTTAATAAGTCAGACCAAACACTGGATGCAAATTTAATGTTGAACTCCAGTGAACACCTGAATTTGGGTTCTTTAAATATAACAAGCCCGATTCAGTCCAAAAACAGTCACACGTTTACAGTAGATGGAGAAGCCTTGAGCACCGGTTTAGCAGAGGTTTTATTCTCGAGTTCGGCCAACGATCAATCCGATTCAGTAAAACTAAAAATTCCTGTTAATCCCAGTCACACATTAGGAACGGAAATCATACTGGGTTCTTTTTCAAATTCATCAAAAGTCATGCTTCCACTTCCAACAGAGTTGTTAAATAAACACAATCACGAGTTAACAAAAAGTTCTATGATTAACCTGACTGTATCTTCAAATCCCTTCATTAAACTAACGGGTGGTCTTTTGTACCTTCTGCAGTATCCCTATGGGTGTGTGGAGCAAACAAGCTCCAAGGTTTTACCATTGGCGGCTTTAAGAGGACTCATTGAAAAAGGGTTGATTCCTGATATCAGGACTGCGCAGACAGATAAGTACTTAAGAGCGGGTGTTACCAGACTTCTTAAAATGCAGACAGAGTCGGGTGGCTTTGGCTACTGGCCCGGCAACAAGTCTCCTCACCGAGCAGGAACCCTATATGCAATGGCCGCTCTGAGTATCGCCAGGGAAAATGGTATGAATGTTCCTGACCAGCCCTTTGCAAAAGGATTAAATTATATTTCAAAAAGCATTAATAATGACGATCTCAATCCAAACGAGACAGCATTTGCCGCTTATATACTTGCTATGAATGATTCGCTCGATGAGGAATTATTTTTTAAATCACAATATCAAAAGATAAACAGCAGCAACTTTGAAACAAGAATGTTCTGGACCTTAGCCGGGATTAAATCCGGTTATTTGTCTGACACCAACTTGAAAGATGCTATTCGAACCAATCAACATTTTAGACTGGCTTCGTTAAGCTCAAAGAATACCAATGAGGTATTCAATGCCAGATACAGGAGTCATGCGATTGGGCTTTTGGCATTCAATGCGGCTGACCCAGAAGACAAGTTTACTCACCGTATCGCCGAATCTTTATTCCAGGGTTTTGGTTCATCAGGAAGGTGGACATCAACAAGTGATACGGGGTGGGCTTTATACGCACTTGGAAATTATTATTCAGCGCAAGAATCTAATAACGAACCTTACAGTGTGAAGATAACGGCAGGTTCGCATACGGTTGATACTGGTGTCATCAATAAAATTCATAAGAAAATTCAACTGAGCCCCGACGAATATTTCAAAAATCCGTTCTTAGAATTAAACGCAAGTTCAAACCTCCCCATTTACTATAAAGCAGTACTCCAGTTTCCAAGGGTGGATTACGCCGAATCGGGGACTTCAAATGGTTTCCATGTAAATAAGTCGATTAGAAATATCGATGGTTCACAAGATATTAGAGTCGGTGATCTGGTTAAAGTTACAATCGATATAGAAAAAGATAAGACAGGCCACAGTCGACGCTATCGTTACATCGTTATAGATGACCCCCTTCCAGCAGGACTCGTTGCGATCAATAGCAGTATCAAGACAGAAGAGGTTGTCCCTGAGAATGACGAAGATTCTTACACGGAAGACGGTGCTCGTGTATTGGTTCCGAGTTTTCAGGAAATCAGGGATGACCGCGTCCTGATCTTCAGGGACTCAAACATCTGGGATGGAAAATATCAGTACTCCTACTATGCAAGAGCTACCACAGAAGGTCAGTTTGTCCTCCCGTCAACCAAGGCGCAGTTGATGTACTCGCCTCAGGTCATGGGTCTCACGCCAAAAAGCATCGTTAACATCAAAGCCTCTCAGATTCGATGAAGCTCCGACTCAAGGCAAAAATAGTTACTGCTCTTTTATTTGTAGTCGCAATAATCGCAGGATTATATCTTGAAAAAATAAGCCGGGTCGATATCAATAGGTTCTACTCTCCTGACAACAGAATCGTATCTGATCGATCTGAAAAGCCCTTACGCTGGTTTCCTGATATCAAAGGTGAAAGGCATATCTGGATTTCCTTAGACAAAATATCAGACACAACAATAAAGGCTTTTATTGCCGCTGAGGACCAGAGATTCTTTTCTCACATAGGAATTGATCCTTTTGCGATGGTACGAGCTCTTAAAGAAAACATGGTTCAGGGAAAAATCGTATCTGGTGCATCGACCTTAACTCAACAGATGATCAGGATTACCTATCCCAGAAATCGCACGTACTCAAAGAAATTTATTGAAGTGCTAAGAAGTTTCAGAGCCGAAGGGCATCTATCTAAAGAAGAGATTCTTGAGGTTTATCTAAACAGGGTGCCTATGGGTAACAACCTGACGGGGGTTGAAGCAGCATCCAGAATCTACTTTACAAAACCATCCAGCAGCTTGAGCTTGCACGAAACCGCTTTACTAGCAGCACTTCCAAAAGCACCAGGAACATTGAATCCGTATGGACATAATATAGAGAAACTTAAAGTCAGGAGGAACTGGGTTCTAAAGAGAATGTATGCACTTGGGTTTATCAGTCTCGACGAGAAACTAAGGGCGGAGAAAAAACCTATTCATGTTAGTGAAAAAGTATTTCCATTTGATGCACCTCACTTCGTTGAGATGTTAGATCAAAATAAAGTATCAGGGAATACGCCAACAACGATCAATTTAATTTTGCAGAAAAGAGTTGAACAGATTCTTAATTCTCATCGTAAACGATTAAAGAAACAAAAAGCCATGCAGGGGTCTGTTGTTGTAATTGAAAACAAGACATCAAACGTTCTAGCTCTTGTCGGGTCAATGGAACATTCCAAGACAAATCTTGGATTTAACAATGGTGCAATCTCAAAACGGTCTGCAGGGTCGACCTTGAAACCTTTTCTTTATGCGAAGGCTCTCGATGAAGGCCATAGTCCATCGGATACCCTCGAAGACCTTAAACGCAGTTATATTTCCCCGCAGGGGGTTTACCGGCCTGTAAATTTCAACCGTGCTTCGTATGGCCCTGTATCCATGCGGGAAGCTCTGGGAAACTCGTTAAACCAGTCTGCGATATTTTTAATTAACCAGATTGGGTACGAAAACTTTTTTAAAACCGTATCATTACTCGGTCTTAATAATTATAAAGAGCATGACGCCGATTATTATGGACTGGGTCTTGTTATAGGAAACCTTGAAGTCAAGCTCATCCAGCTTGCAGCAGCCTATGCAACCTTGGCACGGGGCGGTGAGTTTATGTCTCCCCGTTTTTTAAAAAGTGAACCCAAACATTTTCCAAACAGGATATTTTCCCCCGAGGCGAGCTATATCATCACCGACATTCTCTCGGACCCTTCTGCCCGTGTTCTTACTTTCGGTGATTTCTTCAACCAGAAATTACCTTTTAAAGTGGCTCTCAAGACGGGGACGAGTACTCATTATAGGGACAGCTGGATTATAGGTTACACCCACGAATATACCATCGCAATCTGGATAGGTAATTTCGATGGCAGTTCCACGAATGGTTTGACAGGTGCTAAAGGAGGAGGACCTATTTTTATAGATATCCTTAATGAGTTATATCCCGATAGCTTTGCTTCCAGGTTTAAAAAACCTGAGAGCGTGATAAGTAAAACGGTTTGCTCGTACTCGGGATCGGTGCCAAATCCAAGTTGTCCACAGACAAAAAAAGAATTGTTTATTAGTGGGTTTGAGCCACAAGAAAAATGTCAGTATCACTCTAATGATAAAAAATTTCACAGCCTACCTTCGCAATATACAGATTGGGTCTACAAAAGATTTAAAAATGGTGGAGAGGGGAAATATCGCTTAGCTGGATTTTCAAACAACTTAGAGAATATTTTTAATGGCAGCAATCCATTAGGTGACCCTTCTAAATCTCGCAAAGCAGGAATAAAAATAACGAGTCCCCTGACGGAAGAAGTGTATTTGCTTGATCCCGGTAAAACTTCCTATGAAATTCGGTTGTCAGCAATAGGCAAAGCCCCAACACAGATAGTGTCCTGGTATGTTAATGGTTTAGAAACCGCAAGCACTAGTCTCCCGCACCATACGACTGTTACTCTTATGAAAGGAACTCACGAAATCACAGCAATCGGACCGAACAATCAGGGACACTCCATTTTAATCTCCATAGAATAGATCATATTGTTCGAGCAGAAAAATTCTCGAACAGGTATTAAGTAAATCCTACCCGCCCAAATCTCTTTATTAATAAAGCCTTTTCACCCCCTCACAAAAATAATAGAACCGTTAGCCAATTAACTTCGATTTCTCGAACTATCTAATTAAAGAGCAAGTTTAAAACATAAATTAATTAGAGGAGGAGACAAATGAAGAAAACATCGTTCATGACAAAGTTGGCAATCGTTGGGTTGATGTGGACGGTATTCCCATCACATGCCAGCGCTGATCATAAACTCGGCAGCTACTTTCAAGCAGTAGTTCTTTCGCAGGAACAAAGTCCCTATTTAGAAGTGAGCGTTGGAAGGTATTCCATGAATAAAGGCAGGGTAAATGTTTCTTCTTCCATGACAAGAAAACCCATCGACAGAGTCAAAATATTTTCCATGACCGCAAGCGGCAAAATATTTTTTCTTGGAGAAACAGATCGTAAGGGAAATCTCAATTTCGAGAACGGCTACAAGCATGTCATGCAGCTGAGTCCAAGGGGTGGTTACAGGAAAACAGAAATGTATCACTCAACAAAGGATATCGATCTTGTGATCGCAATGATAGGAGACGAATCATCGGTCGTCTCATATAAAAAAGGAAAAAATTTACAACCAACTTATTAACTCTACAAAAGGTGAAAGCATGAAAAACAAAATCTACATGGTAGCTTTGCTTCTTAGCTTAAGTTTCATTGCTACAGGTGCAAGCGGACAAGAAGTTCAGAAAAAGTATGACAGTCTTGAACAACAGAAAGAAAACATAATCAAGAACCAAAAACTGATCAAGGAAGATTGGCATAACACGAAAGCACACAATGATCTTGGCGAGGCGTATTTGAAGTTAAGACGACTGGAAGAAGCTGAGAAGGAGTTCAAGTCAGCCCTTGAAACCGATCGAGTCTATTCATTAGGTCCTTTCCTGTTCGGAGATATCTATACCGATGCGGAACGATACAAGAGCAAGATTTCAGACTTTCAAAAAGTAGTTGAACAAAACAATGAATTTGCCCGTTCTCATAATAACCTCGGTGCGGTTCGACTAGTCGAGAAAAAACTAGAGTTGGCCCAAGAGGCGTACAACGAGGCACTAAGGATCAATCCAAAATATGCTCAAGCATACAACGGCCTTGGGATGGTTCACGAACAACTCGGTCAACTAGACAATGCCATTGAGGATTATGAAATTGCCTTATCCATAGATGAAAATAACGCAGTTGCAAACTATAACCTTGGACTTGCCTATAACGAGAAGAATGATCTTGATCAATCCATTCCCTACCTAACCAAGGCAAGAGATCTTTACAAAGAAGATAACAATGAAGGCCAGGAAAAATATCTTGCCGGTTTGATTGAAAGTTTAACCCGGACAAAGGTTAAACCATCCAAGCAGATTCAATCGGCCTCAAACACATCCGGTAACTTGGAAAAAACTCTTGAGCTTCGGCTTGCCCCTGCATCGGAAGACCCGGATACATCCGTAACCAATAAGGTTGAGAATGTTCAAGTAGCGAGCAAAGAACATGTTGATACCCAACCCGTTGATTCGATTTCAATCAGGGATGAAACGATCACGGAACATGGACAGACGGTGAAGGTACTTAAGGTTAGCACTGCTAACGGTGAGTTCCTGGCAAATAACAGAAGCTCATCCTTAGATAATTCCAAACTAACAAAAAAGGTAGCTGTTAAGAAAGGGCCTCAAAATAAAAAAGATGACCCTTTTGTTGGTGACTGGATTTTTGAGTATCCGAAATAACTAATAACATTTTTATGTGGAGGTTGGCTTCGTGAATTATTGGACAAAAATAACTTTTGTGGTTTTTGCACTATGTATTTCAATAATTGCCTGGGTTAAGTTCAATAACTTAACGAGGCCAAGCTCTGCGCCAGTACCCGTAATTCAAAAACTCTACTTTGAAGGAACTATTGGAGGTAAACACGCAATGAGCCTTTCGATTGATCAAGTAGGGAAAAATATTACGGGAACCATAGTCAATACGCACAGGGAAATTAGGGAACTAAAAGGTTCTATTAGCGAAGATGAAAGGTTTCTTTTTAGTGAATACCTTAAGGGTCAGGTAACCGGAACATTTGAAGGGAAGATTCTAAGTAATGGGAGTATGAGGGGAATATGGTTCGCCCCTCCCGGTATTAAAAGCTATCCATTTTATCTAAACAGGAAAGCAAGGGTCTAGTTTTGTGAAAACAGAAAACCGAATTGGGCTGATAGGTCAGCTTACCTGAACATGATTGGAATAAAGCCTGTCCATTCAAGTACCAGGGGGTCTCCTCTTATTTTATTCTGGGTTCCTTCCTACCAGGATGAAATTTGGCTGGCCTGTCAGTTCACAAATTTTTACTGAGGTTAATCATGAATAAATTAATTCTAACGGTTTTAGGGGCAGCAGTTATGTTTGGTTGTTCGACAACGAATAAAGAAATATTTAGTCGATCGGGAACGTTGGTACCAAAACCTATCCTTAAAGCAGAAATAGAAAAAAAAGAAACACCTTCCTGGATATCAACGGGTAGTGGCGTTTCGTTGTCAGACAACCATGGATCAAAAGATGCGTTTTTTGGTGTGGGAAAGAAAAAATATATAGAGCACTCTGGCAAAGCCCAAATTGATGCAAATGATGCGGCACGAAATAGCTTGATCAGTGTTCTCGGTCATTTTAATAAAGGTTTGATTCGATATCACCAGGCAGTAAAAGACCCTCGAGAACCAGGGTGGATTGACAAAGAAAAACTTCAATCTGTAATCAATGATACGGCCGCCATTTCACTTCTGGATACAAACATAGTTGATCACTGGGATCAATCTGATTCAAGAACAAGATTTTCCCTGGCACGCCTTGATTTTAAAACCGTTCAAACAGCCCTTCTATCAAGCAATAATCTCAACGGAAATGAAAAAACGTCAATGAAATTCATTAGCAAGTGGGTTTTTAAAAATATGCAACTGGCAAGAGAAAGAAAATTTCTGTTCAACAAGATGAATCAAACAATAGATATCGAATAGTTGGTCTTAACTAATATCGTTTAGACAGTGAAGTTATTTCTAATCAAGTAAAGGAGATCAATCCAAGTGAAGTTAGTCCTAAAGAGCCTTGTCCTGATACAAATTATTTTCCTGGGATTTCCTATGTTGCTATTACTCCTTTTAGTGAACCTTTAGAAAAATTAAAGGATTTTACATGCAGGTAATAAAATTTTTGCAAAAATATATGGTTGGGATTGCTGTCATGTCCTGGGTTATCGTTATTTCCGGTGCTGGGGTAATTTACTTTCATGTAAAGGATGAGTTGCCACAAATCCCAAAAAACCTCCGATACTTAAACCAACAACCACCAACTGAAATCTATTCGCGAGATGGGAAGGTATTAAAAATACTGGGTGATCGAAGTTACATGACACTTGATCTGATCTCACCTCATTTCCAGAAAGCCATCATTGCAGTTGAAGATTCCACGTTTTATGAACATCACGGATTGGATCCAGTTGCAATTCTTAGAGCACTATATAAAAACACGGTAAAAGGCAAAACAGCACAGGGAGGCAGCACGATTACACAACAACTGGCCAAGAACCTTTTTTTTAGCTTTGAAAAAAGTTACGAACGGAAACTAAAAGAATTGTTGATGGCATTTCAGATTGAATCGACTTTCAGTAAACCAGAAATACTCGAGGCTTATGCTAACCAGGTTTATTTTGGTAAAGGTGCATACGGAATAAATAGGGCAAGCCAGGTTTACTTTGGAAAAAACCCGAGTGAACTGAGTCTTTTTCAAAGTGCAATTCTCGCAGCAATACCAAAATCACCAAACAAGGTTAATCCTATAAATAATAAGGAAGCTTCGATCCAAAGAGCAAGCTACGTTCTGCAAAGAATGGTGGATGAAGGATACATCGACGAAACCCAAAGAGCCGAGGCATTAATATCAGAACTGGATATTCGGAAAACAAGTAGGAAACAAAACCCTGATAGTTACTTCTTGGATTATGTGTTGGGTGAAATGGAGGAAATGTATGAAAAAGACTTTATTCATTTTGGTGGGTTGAAAATATTTACGACGCTAGATTCGAACATGCAACAAGCGGCACACGATTCAGCCAAACGTCATATTAAATTCCTTGAAAGCCGCATGATCAAGGAGGAGGGGCAGGGGAGCCTTGAGGCTGCGGTGGCTACTATTGATAATCAATCAGGGGCGGTTCGGGTTCTACTCGGTGGGTTGGACTATTCAAAAAGCCAGTTTAACCGCGCCGTATCCAGTAATCGCATGCCTGGTTCGTCTTTCAAGCCATTCGTATACATGAGTGCTTTTGAAAATCTAGGATATCACCCTGGAACCGTCATAGTCGATGAACCGATTTCATTGGATATTCCGGGGACCACTCCATGGGAACCGAATAACTTCAACGACAAATTTAAAGGACCTGTGATTTTAAAAGAAGCACTGGCTAAATCCTTAAATGTAATATCTGCAAAGTTAATGTACGAACTAAGTCCCAAGCGTGTGATCAAGACAGCACGTAAATTTGGAATTAAGTCACCATTAAAAAATAACTACTCCCTCGCGTTGGGGTCATCGGGTGTTTCCGCCTTAGAACTTGCTTCAGCTTACAGCGTAATTGCGAACCTTGGAACATACAAGGAACCGTTTCTTGTTTTCAGGGTAGAAGATTACGGAGGAAACATTCTGTATGACCACTTTATTGAAAAAACCGAGCGCTTTTCTGAAAAAGACATTTTCCCCTTGCTGGATATGATGAAAGGTGTTGTTGAAAATGGATCGGGGCGAGTAGTTCGTCGAGTCGGGTTTGATCATCCAGCGGGAGGGAAAACAGGAACGACAAACGATTTTAGGGACAGCTGGTTTACAGGATTTACCAAGAATTACTCAACGTCGGTATGGGTAGGGTTTGATGACAATAGCCCGCTTATTGGGCCGAACGGGAAAGGATTAACCGGAGCTCATGCCGCAGCTCCTATATGGGGGACGTATATGAAAAAAATTCACAAAGATATAAAGAAAAAGGAATTTAAATTACCCAAAGATGTGCGTTATGAACAGGTTAATTACCACAATGGGTTCTTTGCTCCAAAAAAATCAAAAGACACTATGCGGGTTGCTCTCCACTCGGGTGTTGTTTTGCCTTTGAAACCTACCGGGATCATTCAAAAAAACATACAAAGTGTAAAGGTTGCCCAAACGGTTCTACCTAAAAAGTTAAAAGTTGAAACAAAAAGTAAGAAGAACATTAATAGACCAGAAAGGAAAATCCCTGTGCTTGCTTCGATTCCAAAATTCAAACCAAGCCAAGTAAATTTGGATACCCAGGTCTGGTACATGCTCAACCTTAAAAAAGCGTCCTTGGGTCAAAGCCAACGAGTTCCGACAGGGTTGCTGGTAAATTTTTTACACAACACGAAGGAATTAACAGGGAAAGGAGAAAATCGAATTAAAAGAGCCAGAGAAAACGCAATAGACCATTTATTCCAGACCATAGGTTCTTTGAACACGCAGACTTTAAATGGATATTCGTTGGGGAAAGTAATGACCCAACCGGAAATAAATAACTTTAAGAATAATACCAACCATTAAATTAAAGGAGAAAACCGTTGGGTAGCTATAGAAAATCAAAAGCGCAAAGCATTCTGGAAAAGCATATTGATGAATTAGGATCAATTTATAAAAACAAAGACGCTGAGCAGAAAACTCTTGAACAAAAAATACAAACTATTAAAGCAGAGTTGGAGAACTTGAAAAGGAAAGAAAAAGAATTGGCGACTGCTAATTCTATAAATAATTACAAATATATAAAGAGTATGAGGGGGTAATTATGTTCGAAGTTCGTATTTACGATGAGAAAGGCAAACTAAAAAACACGATCTCACGAGCAATTCTTGAGAAGCGGTCGAATTTAATATGCAATGCAGGCCCGAAAGATAAAAAGTTTTTAAGGTCAAAACTACTTCGATTGCAAAGACCTAATAAACGTAGGTAAGAATAATTCTAAATGGCTTTTAAATCCTGCTACGAATGCAATAAGGAGATTAGCACCGAGGCAATCGTCTGTCCTCAATGTGGGGCTCCACAGAAAAAGGGCCCCTTTGGGAAACAGGCTTTATATTCCATTGCATTAATGTATTCGGTTTTATTCTGGGGTTTATTCCATCCGTACTGGACTAGTGAGTGGGTTGGAATTACCAAGGGAACCTGGATTACCACTTCCAATTTTATTTGTGGGGTGATTTATGCTGGAGGATTTTATTTGTGGCAAAAGTTCTTTTATCGAAACTGGCGTAAGTAACTAATTTAAAAACATTAAACAAAGTGAGGTAATTAAAATGAACAACAACTGGATTATTACTATATTTGACTGGTGTGTGAATTTTCTAATGAATGTTGCAACAGCTTTAGGAACAACTTATGAAGCTTTGAACGTTTGGATTTTTGTGATTTTAATTCCGACAGCAATGGGTATTTCAATACTTATGAATTTGTATTTTATCTGGAAGTCAGTCAGGCATGAATGTGTGCTGAGAGAAACTACTTCGGATTAATTAGATTTAGCTTGGGAATAAAGTAATGATGATAACTACTAGTGTCATTACTAACTGGATATACTTGTGAACTGCAGTTATTGAGTTTTCCTCTATTCTCCCCATAAGCATCCCCTACTAGGAAGCCCGTGATCAAGAACGCTATAGCTAGGTATTTAGTCATGGATAGCCTGAAATAAAAAAAACCATCTGGGGGGTTTAAGTTAAAAATTGTTAACAGCAAATTAACAAATGGTTAATGTTCCTGAGTTAATCTATATGTATAGAAAGGTCGCATTGATCTCCTCCATGCGATCACTATCTCGAACAAAGTCTGTTTGCACCGGGAGGCACAGACTTTGTTCTTGTATTACAAGTGCACTGAATTATATTTTCTGTCTCATGTTGATTATTCATTACTTCCCTAATGAGATTCCTATCTCAATTTGCGAAATTGTCTCAATCTCTTAGGCAACTTCTCTGTTAGAAACAACCTCACAAACCTTTACTATTCAATACTTTCATAATTAATTTTCTTCTTTCCTTATTTTGGTACAACTTATGCTCTAAGGGGTATTGAGAAAGTATTGCAAATTTAACTAGGAAAGAAATAATGCCTTTGCATCAAATTTGTCCTTATTGCCAATCAAAAAATACATTCATATCTATTACTCCGAACCCAATGGGTAAAAGATTTTGTAACGACTGTGATCGAAAATATGACCGAGTTGAGGAACGCCGTTTAGCACGGGAAAATGAAAAAAAATTACTAGATTTATAAATGGAGAAAATTCATGTTCAATTCATTTGTAATTATCTTTGGGATTGTATTTATCTTTTTAGCTCATAAGCTTTACAACGAATACAAAATTATGATGATGAGAAAAAAGTGGAACAGTTGCTTGATACATGGATGTCCACTACCCCCCGTGTCAAAAACATAGCTGTTTTTCGCCCGCTGCGACCCTCATAAGGCAGAACCGACCAAGTACCTTAACCTGTTATATTTAAATGACATACAATTTTGACGTTTACTTTTTCAAAAGGTGTAGTAACATTTAATTGTTCATCTAATTTCCTTTCTTACTTCGGAGGTTTTTATGAGAGCTGAGAGTCCACCCAATAATTAATTCATATAAACAAAATCAAATTGCTAACACCGTAACAATAGCAATGCCTTTAATCCCGATATAAATTGGGATACACCCGATCTTGATCGAATGATTTAAAAGACGGGTCAACAAAAGAGAATAAAAGCCCCACAACCCTGCAACGGGGTTGATGGGGCTTTTTGATTTAATCTGGCAATATTATGCTCATGCTCTGAAACCATTATATCGATAAGGAGGTATGACCATTACAAAAACACTAACTACTATTTCCATCATTGAATTAAACTTCCTCCGTGGCGTTTATAATGATCTGGGGTCTTAGTCTCCTCCAAGTGAATTTGTTTTTGCCACGGAGGATTTTTCACAACCTTCCCTTGGCTTTCACAACCTATTGATTTATTGTTGCTTATTTGATATATTATTAATGACTTTCAAGTATTATTATGGAAGTTCATTGAAGGTGTTCTCCCTTTCATCCTGTAGGTAGTACGTAGTCATTGATTTTTTCCTTCAATGAACTTCCACCTCCCTTAATTCAAGTTGTACCTCAGTATTTAATTTATATACGTCCCTTTGCTTTCATCAAATGAAAATCAAGTGCCCGTTTAAATAGAATTGGGAATCGTGTTTTAATTTTCTTATTAAATATCTTTGCCATGTCTTGTCGTTCAAACTCTCTTGGTAGGGTATTCAACTCCCTAGTTTAAGCCTTGATTCCACTCCTTGATTATAAAGGCTCTTTTCCCTGGACCTTCAGATAGATACTTCGCTCCTGCTTTATTCATAGCTTTATATAGATCTGAGTTTTCCTCTATTCTCCTGGAGGCTCACCCAGAAACTTCAAGCCCTTAACACGAAGAATATGTTCGTAATGTGTTAAGTAGTAATTGAGATCAGCCCCACCAGTAGATGTTGTTTTAATCTTTATTTCTTTGCCCTCACGTTCTTTTAAATAGGAATACAGATTTTTCAATGTGTTGAAGCTCTTCCCGTCTATTAGTTCCAGGTATACGCCAGACTCAATTAACAAACCTTCTGCCAGCGAGCCTGACTTGACGAAATGGATGTTTAATCTAGGAAGATCCAGTACTGACATATCTCTAAACCAATAGTCGCTAATCAACATTCCTGAAACCATGACTCCTTTTCTATTGACGATATGATCATGCGTGTCCAGCTTCCCGGAAATTATCTTGGTGTTCTCGTCTCTAAGAACTTCTAATGCAAAACCATCTGACCTTCCTCTTAATGCATGAATGAAATCGCCTTCATTTTTTAATGGGCCGTATCCAATTACTTTGACAATCTTGTCACCTACCTGAAGGTCAATTAAACCGTCTTTCAGGTATACGTTTGAGACAACCATCGTCTGGCCTTTAAAAGGTTCTGTTAAAAAATTAAAAGGGACTTTGACTGAGGAAGGGTCTTTACCTTGTTTTAGTAATTCCAGTACTCGGCAAACAAATTTAACTTGCTCTGCAAAATTTGTATTTTGGTCATCATCGCTGTCATATGATGAAGTATTAATCCCGACCACTTCACCCGTCTTTAAGCTGATTAAGGGTCCTCCTGAATTGCCACGGTTGATAGGTGCATCGGTTTGCAGCAACTGGTTGCCAAAATGGGAGGTCTTCCCTGAAATAATTCCCTTGGTGCCTGTGTATGAAAAGTCCCAGGGGTGACCAAAAGCGCCCACTGGATGACCTATTTTTAAATCTCCGTTGCACTTAAGATTGACCTCTGTCTTGTCGTTTGAAATATTTTCAGGGGCAATCTTGATAACCGCTAAATCCAGGTATCTATCGACATAAACTGTTTCTCCAGTAATAAAATCTTCGTCTTTGAATGAAACTTTGATTTTAGCGGGTGAATAGGATGCTACATGAGCATTGGTAACAATCCATCCTCGTTCCTTGTCCACCAGAAAACCTGCACCGCTATATATTCCTTGAGAATCTTCTTCAAATGGAGTTTTGATCTGCGAAGTTATTTCGACGGTATAAGTGATGGCTTGTTCAAAATAATCCTCATCACTGCACCATGCAGGGGCGGCAGATAAGAGGATAACGATGAAAATCAGGATAGTTTTTGAGATTAGTTTCATTTGTTGGGTGGTTGAACGAGTTTAAATGAGACACCGTAGAAACAATTGTACTTAGGCTACTATACATCTATCTGCTATTTAATTTTAATTTCAACTGGCTCTGCAACCGGGTCCTGAGCAAACCTTCAGTCTCTTATTTGAATTCCTTGAACAACCCATGTTAGTCACCTCGAGAATCTTGTTGACAATGATAATGATTATCATTACTATATTTATAGGTCGACTTATCAACCCTTAAATTCAATATTTTTCAAGAAACATGAAAAAAGATAAAAGTAATGAATTCAATATCTTTGAGCGTCACCTACAATCCGTAGGGCAGCATTTGACCCAACCGCGCAAAACTATTCTGGAAACGTTTTTAAAGGTTGACGGGCATATTTCAGCCAAGAAGCTGTATGAAAAAGTAAGCAAAGTAGACGGGCAGATATCACAGGCAACGATCTACCGGACCATCAAGCTACTGGTGGAGTGTGGATTAGCCGGTGAAAATGAATTCGCCGGAGACAACAAATTATACGAGCGAATTCATGGAAAAGAACACCACGATCATATGGTCTGTACCAAGTGTAAAAAAGTGGAGGAGTTTCATAACGATTCGATAGAAAAACTACAAGAAGAGGTAGCTCAAAAGCATTATTTTAAGATCACCGATCACCGAATGATCCTGTTTGGTATCTGTCACGAGTGTCAGTAGTAGGGTTGCTCTAAAAGTAAACGAAAAAGAAAAATATATAAGGAGAACAATAATGAATAAAATAAATTTTGATAAAACATCACAACTGAGAACACGAATGGCTATTCTTGAATCGCAATTAGAAGTTGCAACCCATCGAGCCGATAATTATAAAATGCAAAATGAACAGTTGGCGGAAGTGATCAGGCAACTTAAAAGCTCACAGACCGCTTCCTACTAAAAAAAGAAGTGCCACTCTGATCAGGACATGAATGAAATGCAGAGTTTGTAAGAAAGATAAATTCCATGCGAAGGCTCTGTTGGAGACCAAGCAACCTCTTGTCCTTTAACAAACCAATACACCATGGATTATTTTATGAGAAATCTAGTCCGATAATTCAAACCAAAATCGTTTCTTCAAATGGGGGTAGAGCGATCAGCATAAAAAACACTGTGTCAGATTTGTGTCAATCTGATAGGCACTTCTTGGCATTTAGTGACACAACACGCAACGAGCGTCACAATAAGTGTAATTAAAACAATGGTTAATAAATAGATCTACTGTCTCTTAATCAGTAGGTCCTCGGTTCGATCCCGAGA
>Ga0209151_1001065_pt1 | contig 17633 bp, 15 predicted proteins | sample SaaInlV_DNA_165m_FD_184688 | JGI IMG/M metagenome (GOLD analysis project Ga0209151, IMG submission 184688) | Marine microbial communities from expanding oxygen minimum zones in the Saanich Inlet - SI075_LV_DNA_165m (SPAdes) (version 2) | ecosystem: Environmental > Aquatic > Marine > Unclassified...
CTTTACTATTTTTATGAAATTTTAAAGCAAGACGGCAATAATTGAGCGTAGCGCTAATAATATTTTGTTTTTCTTCTTTGTTATGGCTTAAATAACGAGATGCATCGGTTGATGCGGCTGCATGAATTACAAAATCTGCATCAGGTAAAAAATCAATCTTGGAAATATCCCCGTTTAATAATTCAACCTTGTCTGATATCAACTCGGGGCAATCATTGACAAGTTTCTTTGTATTTCTTGACATTACAATAATTTTGCCAATGTCCCATGACTTCAACAACCCTCTACGGTGTGCATCTAAGATAGATTTTCCAAAAAAACCTGTACCCCCAATAATTAATAATGTAGCCATGTATTATGCTTGTTTTGCGATTAATAATCGTTCATCCAACATGTTAATTCTACTTTGGTCTTCTAATTTGATGCCAGAATAATATCGCTGCTTACTTTGTAACCACAGCAACTCAAACTCTATTCCTTTTACCAATCCTGCCTGAGGGTTATTATAAATAGCGTCTGCGCTATAAACAATTTTCCTAGTTTCATACTTATCAATAAGATTTTTATCTGCAAGGTATTTTATAAAATCAATAGATTTAGATGAAACAGCTCCTCCCAAGCCACAATGTAAATTCTTCTGTCTCACTTTAGAAAAAATATCTTCACAAATAAGCATCATTTTTTCTGAATTAGCCATATTTCTGTCGCCATTCATTGAGCCAACAAAGTCTACTCTCCCTATCGTAATTCCATATAGTTGGCTTATATTATCTACCGATAAAATATCATCTATATTTTTATACGCTGTAATTGTTTCAATATTTATTGCAAATTCAATTTCTTCGGCGTTATCCTTTGCTATAAAATTTTCTATTGCGTTAGTAAATTTTGAGACTGCAAATGCTGTTTCTGCCATAGGAGCAACTATACCTTTAACGCCTATAGATAAAGCGTTGTACATATCCGTCACAGCCTCAACTCCACCAGTTTTAAGAATAATCGGCATATCTAATGCTGATGTTATATCTTTTAATCGCATCATCTCTTCGATGCGACTACCTTCTGCCTCAAATTCTGCTTTAATTTCAAAAACACCGTGTTCTTCTTTTAAACACTTAAGAACTTCAATTATTTTTCTTTCTATTTTATTCATACCTTTATCTTTAACCTAAATATTCAAACACTTTAATCTTAATAGACTCTTCTAATTCTGGAGTCATGACATGCAAAGGATTAGATTCCATCTTACCGTCGTCTGTAACCCTGCTGCTAATCTTAGGGAAGTATGTTTGCTCTGGATCTACAGATACAATAAATGCAGAAAATCCCTCTTTTTCAAAAGATTCAATATAGCTTCCAGAGTTAAACACCTCTGGACTAATTCTAATAGCCTCAACCCCCCAAGCATTGAACAATACTTCCCAATCTGGCAGACCCAATCCAGTTGCAATATCACAACCTACATATTTTCCAGAAAAGTAATTTCTCTGTGTCATTCTAATGGAAGCATAACCACCATCATCCAAAATAAATACTTTGATATTACAATTATTTATCACTGCAGTACCTATCTCTTGGAGGTTTTGTGCAAAACCACCATCACCCTCTACCAATATAACTCTTTTATTCGGATTGGCACTAGACGCCCCAATTGCACCTGATAACCCATATCCCATCGATGCAAGCCCTTTATTTCCCACCATTTTTTGACCGTTTTTTTGTTCAAAGACCGACATCATTGTTGTGAATGCCCCACCACTACTACATGGAATAATAATATCTGAATCTTTCGTAATACTTGATAATTTTTGTACCAATTTATGAGGAGACACGTATTCATCATCAACTTTGTTAACTCCATCTTCAACAATAGGGATGGTCTGCCTAACTTTCTGACAAAATTGTAACCAGTTACTGTGATTGCCCAAATCTTTATTAAGTAACCTAACTAAAAAATTATTAGCATCAACAGCCAACCCTAATGATATTTTAGGATGTTCTTTTTCAAGTTCTGATTTATCAATATCTATTTGTATCACTTCTCCGACAGGAATAAACTCTTGCCAATTGAACCCTATTTGTTGCATACCAAGTCTAGTTCCGATTGCAATTAATAAGTCCGCTTGTTGCATTAAAATATTTGCACTTCGTTGACCCCAAGTATTAGGTCTCCCCATATAATTAGGATGATCGCTTCCCAATCTATCTGCGCCATTCCATGTAGTAACAATAGGAATGCTTATCCTTTCAAATAAATGATAAATTTCTTTTGTTGTTTCTCTGTCTATTCCACCGCCTAATAGTATTATAGGTCTAGTGGATCTATTGAGTTTGTCTATGACTCGCTCAAAAACTTCTTCATCCAAAATGGGTAATTTCTTATTTTCTAAAATGAATTCTGAATCAGGATTAGCATTTTTAGCTTGAACATCTAGAGGAATTTCTATAAAAACAGGACCCTTTCTACTATTATTTGAATAATTAATTTCTTTAAATAATTTTTCTTTACTCCATATATCAAGCATAGACAAAGAATTATTGCAAATAGGTTTGACGATATCTACACCTGGAATTTCCTGAATTCCATTTTGTCTTAATTTTCCATTTGATAAATCAGCTGTTTTAACCTGTCCACCAATCACTAATAACTCTCTGCTTTCGAGATAAGATCCTGCTATTGCTGAAACGATATTTGTCAAACCAGGACCAGCAGTAACCAATGCTAATGCCCTTCCAGAATCAGAGGTTTCATTAAAATACTCTACAGCCACTCCTGCGGCCACCTCATGGATAGTAGGACGACAGTCTAGCTTTCTACTAAAACTTTCCAAAAGATGCATAATATTACCACCTGCCACATAAAAACAGTGTGTATATCCAAACTCAACCAGCCAATCTGCTATTTGATCACTGTATTTCATTTTCTATTCCTGCTAACAAATTAAAAGCCTCCAAAATGAAATTATTATTGCTTTCATTCTTACTAAATTTATACCTACATAAGGAACCATCATTGTCAAACAAAATAGCAACATACTCTTTAGTTGAATGTTTTTTATCTGACTGAAATTTTGCTAGTGCAACCATCATATCGATATCTTTAATCATCAAAGGTAAGTCTATGACCTTTTGTAATAAAGTGAATATATGATCCAATAAATCATCAACTTTTCTATTTCTAACTTGAAGTAATCCCAAACTTCTAGATAAATGATGTGCGCACAACATACCCAACCCTACTGCAATGCCATGACTAATTTTAAAATTACTTGCACCTTCAAGTGCATGGCCAAATGTATGACCAAAATTTAACAATAAACGAATATCATTATCGAATTCATCTTTTTCAATAAATTCTTTTTTGGTTGCTAAACTTAAAATAACAATTTTCTCTAAGTCTATATTTATTAATAATGAGGATTGAAAACTAACTAATGATAAGTAGGTTTGGAATTTTAATTCAGAGTGAGCATAGCAAATTTTAACTGCCTCAAACAAACCTTCTATTAACTGTTGTTCGGTGAGTGTTTTACAGAAATTCACATCAACGATAACTTTCTGTGGTGGATAAAAATTCCCTGCTATATTCTTATATTTACCAACATTTATTGAAGATTTTCCACCGATACAAGAATCTACCATTGCCAGCAATGTCGTAGGAACATAAACCCAGTTTATGCCCCTCATATAAGATGAAATAGCAAATGTTGATACATCCTGAACAATACCGCCACCTATAGACAACACTACTGATTTTCTAGTTGCTCCTCGCTCTCTCAAGGACTCAATAATACCGCCAACAACAATCAACGTTTTGTTTGTTTCAATTGCATCTATTACTATCGGCGCCTTAAACGATAGATTTTTCCAAAGGTTATTAACATTTTTATCAATAATACATTCTGAATATATGCCTGATATTGATGAGGTTATATTTTTAACTATCTCAATCTCATACTCTCTTATGCTTGATTGTATTTTAAATATTTTTGACACGACTAAACCCTAAGTCCACTATAGTAAAATTACCAGTAATTCCAGTATTTAGAAATGAATTCATACTATAAACTGCATTGGACACATCTTCCAAGGTTGCCAATCTATTAAATTGGGTTGCTCCTTTTATTTGCATTTTTTGTTCATCTGATAAGTTTAAACTAGTCATAGACGTTTCTATGACGCCAGGTAAAACGGCATTAAATAAATGGCCATCCCTTCCTAAATCATTGCTTAATGATAGAACTAGTCCTTTCAAAGCTGATTTTGTAACTGCATATGACAGTTTGTCTTGCCTAGATATATTTTGCCAAATTGAACTGACAACACAAAATCTAGTAGGCTTAGCAACCAAATTATGCCGAATTAAGATAGATAACGAGTTTAAGATGTACATAACATTAGTTTCATACATTTCCTGATGCGCTATTGGATTGTAATCATAAACACTATCATTGAAGTTAGATCCTTGGGACCAACAAACTGCTGAAAATTTCCCAATTTTTTTAAAATATTTGAGAATATCGGAAGAGAGTTCATCTTCTTTTATAGGATTCCATTTAATATATTTATCATCTTCTATCGAAGATCGGCTAACTATGAAGACATCCCAACCTTTCTCTATAAATTTATTTTGAATACTCCTCCCAATTGATCCGGTTCCTCCAAATAGTAACAATTTAGGTTTTAAATTTGATGGTTTCATTTAAAAATTAACTCCAAAAAATTCTTCCATTTTTTCAGCTATATAGTCTAACTGCTCTTTTCCTATGCCTGGATAAATACCTAGCCACAATGTTTGGCTCATAGTTACATCAGTATTAACTAGTTCACCAACAACACGATATTCAATATTTTTAAAATACGGTTGTCTAATTAAATTTCCAGCAAATAATAAACGTGTGCCAATTTTATTCTGATCTAAATACTTAATTAGATCCAGCCTATTTACTCCAGAAGTACTTTTAACTGTAATTGAAAACCCGAACCATGATGGCGTTGAGTTATTTGTTGGTACAGCCAATTCAATAAAATCTGTAAGTGTTGATAACCTATCACTTAAATAATCAAAATTAGAATTTCGCTTTTTAATGAATTCAGGCAAACGTTTTAACTGTGCTAATCCACAGGCCGCTTGCATATCACTGATTTTAAGATTATATCCAAGGTGCGAATAAGTATACTTATGATCGTACCCTTGTGGCAAATCGCCCAATTGCTGCTCAAATCGCTTTTCACACGTGTTATCACAGCCTGGATTACAATAACAATCCCTGCCCCAATCTCTAAAAGATTCAGCTATGGTTATTAGTTCTGAATTATTTGTAAATACAGCGCCACCCTCACCCATAGTAATATGGTGCGCCGGGTAAAAACTACAAGTAGCAATATCGCCAAATGTGCCTACATGTTTTCCATCATATTCTGCACCTAATGCATCACAACAATCCTCAACTAGCCAAAGATTATATTTATCGCAAAGCTCTTTTACTTTTTGAAGATTGTACGGATTACCTAATGTATGAGCGAGCATAATTGCTTTAGTCTTTGGTGTTATTGCTGCCTCAATTAGATCAGCATTTACATTATGTGTTTTTAGGTCAACATCAACAAATACCGGAATGGCGCCAAACTGCACAATCGGATTGACCGTAGTAGGGAAACCAGCTGCAACACCAATAACTTCATCGCCTTTTTTAATGGCCCTGTTACCTAATTTTGACGAAGTTAAAGTAGAAAAGGCGACCAAATTAGCAGATGATCCAGAATTAACTGTAATTAAATATTTGATACCAATAAATTCTGACAATTCTTTTTCAAATTTTCTATTAAAACGTCCAGTAGTTAGCCATCCATCTAATGATGCTTCAACCATATATTGTAATTCAGTTACGCCTATTACTTTTCCAGACGGAGGCACAACACTTCTACCTGGTTGAAATATTTTGTCTTTATATTTTAAACCTGCATACTCCCGAACAAGTTCTGCAATTTCTAATCTTAATTCTTCAGTCGTTTTCATTATTCATATTTTTCATATAATCTTCAATTTCTTCAAGACATATAGCCTGCATATCTTCTTGATTCAAGTAGGCTTTATGCCAGTCAATAATTTTCTCTAATGCGTCGCTCAATTCCAAAGTTGGCTTCCAGCCAAGTTTAGATTTAGCCTTTGAGATATCTAATTTCAAAAAACCTGCCTCGTGAGGACTAGAACTATTATCAAGCCTCCAGCTAGAATTAGGCCACTTTGAAATCATTTTATCTAATATCCAATCTACTGATTTTACATCTTGCTCATTTGGACCAAAATTCCAACCTTCGGCATACTTATCGCGATTATCGTAAAGCTTCTGGGCTAGAATAAGGTAACCTGATAAAGGCTCTAGAACATGTTGCCAAGGACGTGTAGCCTTAGGATTGCGAATTACAACAGCATCATTTTTTTCAAATGATCTTAAAATATCTGGAATAAGTCTATCATCAGCCCAATCACCCCCTCCAACCACATTGCCGGCTCTTACTGAGGCGATACCTATATCATGACCCTGTAAAAAAGATCGTCTATAGGCTGATGTGACTAATTCTGCACAACCCTTGCTACTACTATATGGGTCGTAACCACCCATAGGATCATCTTCCTGGAAACCTTTATCCTGCTCTTCATTCTCATAGCACTTATCTGTTGTAATATTGACAATGGCTTTTAAATTAGTGCAACTTCGTGCAACTTCTAGCACTTTGGCAGTGCCAATAACATTCACCTCGTATGTTTCAATGGGTGCACTATATGAATATCTGACTAGCGGTTGAGCTGCCATATGTATCAAAATATCTGGATTAAACTTCACCATACTTTCATGAAGCACTTCTTGATCTCTAATATCGCCAATCTGTGAGTCAATCACCCCACCAATCCTTGCCTCATTGAATAATGATGGAGACGTAGGAGGATCAAGTGCATACCCTTTAACTCTTGCCCCTAATAAAGATAACCATAAAGAAAGCCATCCACCCTTAAAACCAGTATGACCAGTCAAAAATACGCGTTTATTACACCAAAAAGATTTATCAATCAATTCCAAGTCTTCCAAGGTGCTTTATTAGTTGACCATAGCTCTTCGAGATAATTTTTATCACGTAAAGTATCCATTGGTTGCCAGAATCCATCATGTTCAAATGCTGACATTTCTCCTTGTTGAGCTAAAACCTCCATAGGCTCTCGTTCCCATATCGTAGAATCACCTTCAATTAAATCAATCACTTTTGGTGAAAGAACAAAAAACCCCCCATTAATTCGTGCGCCATCACCCTTTGGTTTTTCCTTAAAAGTGTTAACCTTGCCTTTTGATATGCTCAACGCGCCAAAACGACCCGGTGGATAAACTGCAGTAAGTGTAGCTAGAGTGCGTTGTTGTTTGTGAAATTTGATAAGTTCACCAATATTAACATTACCGACACCATCACCATAAGTAAGACAAAAAGCTTCTTCATCTTTTATATACTGTTCTACACGCTTAATTCTTCCACCAGTCATAGTTATATTGCCAGTATCAACCAAAGTAACTGTCCATGGTTCAGCGTGTTTGTGATGCACTTCCATTTTATTTTCTTTCATACAAAAAGTAACATCAGACATATGTAAAAAATAATTAGAAAAATACTCTTTTATTACATACCCTTTATAACCACAGCAAATAACAAAATCTGTTATGCCGTGAGCAGAATACATCTTCATAATATGCCAAAGAATTGGCTTATGACCAATTCTAATCATTGGCTTTGGAATATTGTTAGTTTCTTCGCTTATACTAGTTCCATAACCTCCAGCTAAAATTACTACTTTCATAAATAAAACTCTTAAACCTCTAACAACTATTTGTCTTTTCTAGTTTAATTTTATACTTTATTAGCGCACATTCATTGGTTTTTTGCACCCAGAACTATCATAAAATATTTTGTAATTATAAAGTTCAATATGGTCATACACATCTATTATTAATTCAAATATGTCGTCTTACTCTAAAAGCACTCAATACAGATATTATCTATAGTTCTAAATTACCATTCATTGATATGGCAATGTCTATATTTTTAAGATACTGAGTATTCTTCTCGCTGGTGTATTAACTAGCCTAGTCCATGTTAAAGATAAGGCTTTACCAGTACATAATTGATGTACCCATGGTATTAGGTGTTTTACATGATATCAATATATATTAATACCATCTCTCAACTAATTGCATAATCGTATCACTACACAATATTCTGTGTATTATTTGAATGCTTGGAAGCAGATTGAGTGATGCTTACGATCACCGCCCTTTAAATCAATATCTTCGTCATAATCACATATAGATATATTATCAAATCCAATATTGGTTAATATCTTTGTCATATATTCAGCATCATACAGCATAACATGCTCACCATATTGATGCACAAACCAGTCTACCACTTCTATATTTGTACTATACTTCCTAACACGTCTTGACACTCTTTTCCTTTCATTGGGATTATTGCTAGTATGCCATTCAGGTGGAGGTGAAGATATTCTGGAATTTAAAACAGATTCCGGGTCATCCATTAACGACTTATAATACGGATAATCAACATTATTTAAGTGCTCCTTATATGAATAAAAAAAATCATCATCTCCATCTACATATGCTCTGAAAATTTTCCTGTAATCAGGAAATAAAAACCTTATAAAACCACCCTTTTCTAAACACCTGAAGCACTCTTTAAGTAATTCTATTCCATCATTCCAGTATAAATGCTCAATTAAATGCGCAGAATAGATAAAATTAACTGAATTATCGGACAATGGTATTTCTTTTGTTAAGTCAGCTACTATATCTACTTTAGCATTATCTCTTCTTTCAAAATCTATATTTATATAACCAGACCTAATATCCTTGCCACAGCCTAAATTAACCTTTAATTTATCATTCATAATTTCAATTTAACTTTATTTTAATAATTATATAGTGGCACATTTAAACACATATCAACCATTAGACACATCTAAAGCATTTGTACGCACATCTGGTATTTATTTTAAAATACATACACTTAAGCAACTCTTTTATTCTAATTATAAAGTGAATTAATAACATCATCATAAAGCTCTCCTTCTAAAAGTATATTATTTATAATTTCTGCATCCAGCGGCCAAGAAAGTGACCGCTTATCAGTTGGATAAACATCAAAAAGGCTTTTATTGCTAGTAAAAATACTAAAATTTATAGGTATGACTCCAAAATCTAGAGCTTCACAAATTGTTGTACTACCCCACTGCCCTACAATAAAGCTAGGACCCAGCCTATTTATTCCATTTGAGTCGTTCAAATAATAGACATTATAGTCTGATAATTTTTCTTTCCAATTTGTTAAACTTAACTTGTGCTTCTTTATAAATTTCGCAGATAATATACTTAAAGGATGCGTTTTTACATAAATCTTATAAGATTTTGAATTAAAAAAATTGATAATTCTATCCATTTCAACCATAACCCTGTCCATAGAAAAACTAATGTCGCAAATACTTAATGGCATATAGAAAATTACTACTTTATTTCTGCACTTTAGTTTAGTGCTTTTGTAAACAAATATATTTGAGTCAACCCCTAGATTGAGTAAGTATTCTTTCTCATCCTTACTATAAACATATATTGAGTCGTACTCTGGGAAGCAGTTTATATGCACTTTTCCAATCAAGCCATGATAAGCGCAAACAGTCCTTATGCCAGCTGATATTGATGCATGCGATTGCAATGTACCAGCATCAATATACGTGGTGTAATTTGAATTATCATTAAACGTGTGAAAATATGTTCTTAAGTATGAGTAAACAGATATGCTTGACAATCCATTTTTTAATAACAAAAAAACAACTTTTTTTGAAGTATCAATCTGCAGTGCTTTAAAATAGCAAAAAATAGAGTCTACAACATTACTAAGTAGCAAAAATAACCCAACTCTACTGTACGTCATAAAGCTATCAATATTAAATGACTCTATTTCTATACTATTATCAATATTTACATTTATTTTATTGTAAATATTATTTACTCCATAGCCTCTACCAGAATCCAGAACAATTGAATCTATATTGTGATTAGTATTATTTAAATTAACTGAAAACTGCTTGAAATAGAAAAACAACACTCTGAATATGGCAAGAATGCATATTAACAATGCCACGATATTTCTAATTTTATGAAAGAAGGCATCTATCCATAAAATATTATTTCTGTCACACCCGTTAATAAAAATAATTTCAATATCTCTATTTGCAAAAACCCACTTTTGGTCATTTGGAACTGAATTCATAAAGTGCCCTCTATTTAAAAAATAAAGATCTTTTGCTAAAAAAACAATCTAATTTTTTTCTATTTGTAATTTAAATCGCTATGATTTGGATCCATAAAAATCTTCATATTTTTCTGTATCTGCTAGATACGCTTCACTTCCAACACCTGAATCTCCAGGCCTAGGTGATATGCTTGCTGTGACCTCATTAAGATAACCAATTCTTACTCCAGATTTATATATTCTATATCTAAAATCAGCATCATTTGGCCTGTCATACAGCTTTCTCCATGAATGAATACTATATTTAAACTCATTCAAATACCCTCTATAAAACCAAGTTAAGTTTGAACCAATACCTGTTGGATTCCTTATATCATCTTTATGTGTTGTAATATTTTTATTTCCAGGCAAGTCAACAAGAAGATGGCTAGAAACAAACTCATAGTCATCTTTTTGCGCCAAATCTAATAATTTTTCAAGATGATCATTGGTCCAAGTACAGTCGTCGTCAATTCTTGCTGACCAAGCTCCATTGCATTTATCTAATGCAGCATTTGATGCCGTTACAGAGCCAGAAAACCAGTGATAAAAACTTTTATTTGGATACCTGTATTTATCTCTTGAAATCTTAATATATTTTATTCTGGGATCATTGAACGATTTAACAACAGCTTCTGTATCGTCTGTTGAGCCATCATCGCAAATTACTAATTCAAAGTTTTTATGAGTTTGAGATAAAACCGTTGGTATAGCCCTGTCTCTAAGTATTTTACATCGATTATATGTTGGGAGATAAACTGATATCAAAGGATTGTTAGTATTAAGAATCTCATTTGATCTATCATTTCTACCGTACAGTAGTTTTCTTTTGTCGGTATATCTATAAAAAGCATTAACTAAAAATGAAATTACTAAATTCACTATATAATTATCTGGTGCTTTTCTTATAATCGCTTTCAATCTTTCTATCATTTGGTCGAATCCTTTAAAAAAAATTCTAATCATCTGTTAATAATACTAAATTAAACTTACTAACTAGCTTTCCACATATCCCAATACAAATGACTAGTATTGTCTCTAAAAAATATCTGTCGAGACATTTTAACATCCTTATTTATACCAAAATATTTTTTAAAAGCACTTGCAACTTCTCTATTTAAATAAACTTTATACTTATAATTTCCACAATACTCTGATAGGTGTTTTTGATTGGCAGATTCAAACCATGTGGGAACATCATATTGCAATACACTTTCATAATCAAGTTTTTTATAATCCTGCTTCATTCTCTCTACTATATTTCTCGAACCAACATACTCTCTAACATCTTCAACCATTTTCTTTTCATGGATAAATTCCATAGTATTATCTGACACAACATCTAATAAAGTATCAAAATTAGACATTAATGACTGAGCATGGTACTTATTAATTAAATTAGCTCCTGCCTCTCCATCAAGTAGTTTTTTATAGTTTTCTTTGCGTGAATAAAACTCAAAAAGCAATTCTCTCGACTCAAAAAGCTCATCTTTTGTCTCTGATATAAATGATTCATATAGGTCATCCAACCTTGGATCTTTAATACATTTTTCGTGTAAAGCAAACAACCATTCTGAGGTTGAAAATTTACCTTCCTCTATTAACATTTTAAATGGCAAAAATTCTGCAGCTGTAATAAAAATAGTTATAGTTAACGTTAATAGCCTAATATCCAGATATTCATCAAAACTAAAAGTATTGGTAGCAACTATAACCTGCTCTGTGTCAGTAACTAACTCGCCATCAATCATACTAAATTGTCCTGGAACTATTCTGTGTCTAACATCATATTTATATTTCTTGACCGACTCAATAGAGTCAATTGGCGTCCCTTTTAATTTCATTAAAGTGTAAATGACAATGCGCTTTATGCTGGAATCTATAACTTTTTTTATTGTAACAATAAATGAATCTATAGTTTCTCCTGGGAGACACATTATTAGTTCTGTTGAAGAAATAACTCCTGTTTTCTTAGATACTGTTTTTTGAAAACTTTCAAATTTCTCCAGTCCAATATTTTTTCTTTTAATAGTATCAAGAACAGAGTCTGTCAATGTTTGTACTGCAATAGCAGGCCTTATGTTTATTATGTCTATCATTTTCAAAAGTTTATCAGTATCTTTTCCAGAATTAACATCAATAAATTTAGGCCAATTATATTTTTCTTGTATATCTTTAATTATATAGGCAATATCAAAATCCTCTTTAAACATGCTCATATTAGTATTTGCAATGTACAACTTAACATCGTCCTTATTTGCAAATCGCTTACCTAAATACTCCATATCCTTTCTAAATAACTCAGTCGATTGAAATCTCATCTTATTGTAATATTTATCGGCAGTATGGCAAAAAGTACACAGAAAAGGACACCCTCTATGTGTTTGCACAAAAGGATGGAAGCCATCATCAAGAAATTGATCAAACCTACCTTCTGGGTACATTGCGCCAAATACATCTAATGTATCAATTCTTGGGGCAGGTTTCCTTTCAACACCTGCAATTTTTCTAAATTCAACATGGCCTAGAATACTTGAATCACTCTTAATATTAAGGACCTTCTGTTCAGGCGCTTTAAAGTTTTCTGAAAGCTTGGAGTTATCCACTAAATCTAGAGCAAATGTGCCGCGTACTAAGTTACTGATTAAATCAACCCTATTTTCACCATAAGCGACTCTATTTACTATTTCCGCAAATGGATTTTCTCCATCATACTGGACACATATATCAAGAACTTTATACTCATGAAGATAGGTAACTCTTTTTTCTGTATCATGATCTAAATTTGGACCACCTGCAACATTAATTACTTCTGGATTTAACTCTTTAATCTTTCTAGAAAAAAAATAATTAAGCTCACTATTCCAGCAATATTGCGCCAAACCGACAATATCTGGAATCCATTCTTCCAGGTCAGACAATAATTTTCCATGGTCTTTATACAGTCTTATGTTGTGAGTTATTTCTGATGTCTTATGAATGTACTCAGCAATAAGGCCAATTCCTAGTGGGACTGTATTTGTATGTATACCTCTTGTCATATGATTTAGATCAAGTAGTGCTATATTTAAAGATTTTTTTATTTTAGCTACCATACTGACCAGCCTCCGTCAATTATCAAATTTTGCCCAGTGACATACTTTGACATGTCAGATGCTAAGTACGCAATAACTCCCTTAAAATCCTCTTCAGAGGCCATTCCCCCTAATGGCGTCCTTTTTTCATATTGCTTTACAAAACTATCTGGTTGATTACGAAACACTCCTCCCGGAGAAACGGCATTAACCCTCACATCTGGTGAAATTGTAGTTGCCAACCATCGTGTTAACTGTATCAGTCCACCTTTAGATGCCGAATAAGCCGCAGGATTTCCCATTTCTGTTCCATCATACATTGAATGCACTGGACCATTAACACCATAAATTGACGCAATGTTAATTATAGACCCGTTACCACTTTTTCTCAACAAAGGAGTAAACGCCTGTGACAGATGAAAGGGTGCAGTAAGATTAACTTCTATAGCTCTTCTCCAGGTTCCAATAGTTTGCTTTTCAAAATCCTCAACCCATCCTTCAAGGTTAGACTCTCCAACAAAAGCGGCATTATTGATCAATATATCTAGATTTTCATTACTTTGAATTACTAATTTAATAAGACTAAGCCTTGACTTTTCATGCTCTAAATCACAATCAATACATTCAATGCCAACATTCCAATTATCAAGTATTTTTTGCTTAATATGGTCATAATTAGAATTAGGACGATCTACTAATATTAGATTTCCACCTAGCTCTGCAATAGTGAGTGCAATTTCTTGACCAATACCACCTATAGCGCCCGTAATCAATGCGGTTCTATCGTTTAAATCCATTAATACTGGGATCGTTTTCATTCTGCTTTTTCCTTTTGATTTAATAAGCACTCCGCAACCTTGAAATCAATTAAATTGTCAATATCAATTGCTCTCTCCTGGGGAATGACCACACTTTTAACTCTACCTTCAAACATTCCATTGTGCTTAATAATAAAATTAGCATCAACAATGTAAGCAACTGTTGTCATGTCAAAAACCTTTGGAGCATCTTGACGTCTTATTATTTGACTTTCAGGCTGAATCACTAACGAAGCATAGTCATTATTATTAATAATCATATTAAAATACGGACTTCTACTTGCTTCACTAACAGTAATTATAGAGTCTACTTTTGAGCTTTCAAATTTTTCAATACAGGTGTCAATATCGCCAATAGATCTTAGTGGGGAAGTTGCAGGTAAAACTATCAAAGCATCCACACCCTCTTCATCATTTTCTTTTAAATAATTGACTGTATGCCTCCAAACCAGCCATTCAGAACTACCATCTTGAGCTAAGTAATCTGGTCTTATAAACGGAACTTCAGCACCAAATTCTTTAGCTATCTGTGCTATATCTATAGAATCTGTTGATACTATAATTCTAGAAACATTGTTCATTTGTTTGGCGATATTAATTGACCAACCAATAAGTGGAATACCATTCAATAGCTTAATATTCTTACCAGGCAGTCCCTTTGAGCCCCCTCTTGCACAAATTAATACTACATACCTCATTATTGTAACACGACCTTTGAGTTAGTAAAACTTGAATATTCAATCGCTTCAATCGCTAAAACTGTCTCCAAGGCATCTTTCCCGGTAATAAGAGGAGGTGTTCTAGACTCCACAGAATAGAAAAAAGATTTTATTTCTTCTGAATATGTATGATCTCTTTCTGATGATGAATTAAATACCTCTACCCAATGATTATCTGCATCTGAAAACAATTTAACTTTGCCAGTGATGCCATCCCAAAACAAAGTTCCTTTTTCGCCGATTATGTAACACTTTCTCGTTGTATCGTGACGAATAAAGTCCATATTTAAAGAAGACACCACCTCTCTACCATCTTCGCCTTTAAAAGCCAAAATTATACTTGCACTATCATCAACATCTACCTCTAAATCACTTTGTTTGGATGTGTGAGATTTGATCCATGTAATTGACCCAAAAATCCATTTCAGATAATCAATTTCATGGCTTAACTCCAACAAAACACCACCACCTAAAGATTTTTTAGCAGATACACCATGTCTATAATCAGACCCTGACCTCCAATTTGGTAAGTATTGTCCAATTTCCGACCTTATTGAGTATATCTTTCCAATCAAATTTGATTGAATGTATTGTTTAAAATGCATCAATGATGGTAAAAATCTTAAGTTATAAGCCACCATAAGAATGACATTATTTTTCTCACAAATTTTGACTAACTCTTCAGCATCTTTAGAATTAGTGGAGATTGGCTTTTCAACTAGTATATCAATTCCGTTATATGCTAAATATTTAGCAATTTCAACATGTTTAGTTGCTGGATTAGCAATAATTGCCGCTTGAGGTTTGGTTTTAATAGCATCATTCAGCGTAGTAACACACTGGTTTATTCTTAGTGACCCGTATTCCTTTTCACTGCATTTTTTATGCCTCAATAGTACAATATTCACATCTGGAAAGATATTGTTAATAATACCAATATGCCTCCTTCCAATACTTCCCAAACCCACAACTAAAACTGTACTAACGTTCTTCTTCATAGCGGGCTAGAATATTGTATGAATATCACGATTAGCTTTTTCATACTCACCTATTTGCCCAATATCAAGCCAATATTCATGAATAGGGAAAGCGCTTACCCTACCTAAATCCAATTCACTCTCTAAAAAATCTGTCATATCTAAGTATGAATTACCATCAATTTTTTGAATAAGATTATGATTCAAAACATAAATCCCTGCATTTACAAAAAACTTATGCACTGGTTTTTCTTCAATCTTTTTGATTCTATGGTCTTTAGTTTCAATAACGCCATAAGGAACTTGAAAATCATACTCCCTAATGCACATTGTTGCTTCGGATTTATTTTCTTTATGAAAATCTAATAAATACCCAAAATCTACTTTTGTTAAAATATCTCCATTCATGACGACTATTGGAAGTTTTGAGATATTTTCTGGTAACAGCCCAAGAGGACCAGCTGTACCAAGAGGATTCTCTTCATGTATAAACTCAATATTTATATTACCCAAGTCTCTATCTGAAAAATTATTTATAATTTTTTCGTGCATATAATGCGTGGAAATATAAAAATTACTGAACCCAAAGTCAATAAATTGTTCAATAATAGTGTCCAAAATAGGCCTATCACCAACTTTTAACAAGGGTTTGGGTATTTCTTTTGTTAATGGATGTAATCTTTTTCCAAATCCACCCGCCATAATAAATACAGGATTTTCATATATTGGATTTTTATGTAACTGCTGCAATGTTATCAAATCACATAGTTCGCTATTCTCATTTAAAACTGGCATGTGTAATAAATCATTGCTTTCCATTAAAGCAAGAATTTCTTTTTTTTGAATATTAGTACTTACTGTAGTTGGATGCGCATTCATTACTGATGTAATTACAGTATCCATGGGCATGTTTTTAATTAATGCGCGTCTAACATCTCCATCTGTCAATGTTCCTAATAATTTCTTATCTTGGCCAACCACTAGCGCTATTCGTAGGGCACCATCATGCAAAACTTTAATGCCTTTGCTTAGACTATCTGTTGACTTGGTAACGACATTACGCCAATCTTTTGTTTTCTCCATTCCGGTATATTTCCTTCATTTAATGCAATCTTATGTTTAGTATGGAAGTTATCCGCCTAAAAAATGAACAAGCTAGCAGTGAATACAACAACTATATCGTCGTTCATTATCACATTTTTCAATTATTTGCTATTTCTTATAGTAATCTAATCTTGATACATTAATAATCATAAAAAGTTTTCTTAAGTATATTATTGAAATTACAGTTTTTGATTATGTTAACAATAGATTTACTAGCTCCGCCTTTTCCATATGGATTTTTAACATTTTTAACTATATTTTTAAATTTTTTAGAATATAATTTTTTTAGTGCACTATTAATACTTTTTTTATCTGGCGGACAGCTTATAACGCTGTCCGCCTTAATACGACCCCTTTGCCTATCTCCTATATCAATCGTTCCAATTTTAAAATTTGGCGCCTCAAGCAGACCACTAGAGCTATTACCAACAACAGCATCTACAAATTGTAAGGCGCTAAGATAATTAAGTTGACCCATTGATATAAAAGCAATTGTATTATCATGACTATAGACATAATTATCAATCATGCTATTAATAACCCTGCCATCAGTGTCACTGTTAGCTTTTGTAAATATTATTTTTGTAT
>Ga0209151_1001098_pt1 | contig 17318 bp, 5 predicted proteins | sample SaaInlV_DNA_165m_FD_184688 | JGI IMG/M metagenome (GOLD analysis project Ga0209151, IMG submission 184688) | Marine microbial communities from expanding oxygen minimum zones in the Saanich Inlet - SI075_LV_DNA_165m (SPAdes) (version 2) | ecosystem: Environmental > Aquatic > Marine > Unclassified ...
CTCACATCTGTATATGATTTACGTTCAAATATAATATCTATCCTTATCTACATCATGACGCAAAATATCTAATTCTTCTTCAGATGGTTCAGGATTATGCCCGATATGATCAGGTATGATCAATTCAAACCCAGTATTTTCGATGACATCATCTACTGTTACTCCAGGATTGAGAGCTAGTAGTTTCATCCATTTGGTTTCTTGATCAAATCCCAGGGTGCATAAACTTGTGACGACGCGATATGGACCGGTATTTGGAGGAAGTCCAGCATCTTCACGGGCGCTGGCTCCAGATAAATAACCTGGCGTAGTGACGAAGTCAATTTTTGGAATGAATCGACGTTTATCATGCTGCATTATGATGATGGTTCTCCAGCACGAAGATCCCACATCATTGGCACCGCCAGATCCTGGCAGCCTTACTTTTGGGTTCGAATGATCGCCGATAACGGTTGAATTGAGATTACCAAACATATCAATCTGGGCACCGCCTAGAAAACCATATTCCACAAATCCACGTTGGGCAGTTTCCATTATATCACAGATGCCCGCTGCCGCCAGACCTTTATTAAAAGTACGCATGTCGCCAACTGCAAGGGGCAATTTTTCAAGTTTGGCACCCATACCGCCGAATTCGAAAATGGAAATGAGATTTGGGGCATGCATTCTTTGTGCAAGTGATGCTGCCAGCATGGGGATTCCAGTTCCAATAAAACAGGTGGCATTATCTTCCATCAGATGGGAGGAAACTGAGATGAGTAATTCGTTGGCATTATATCTTTCAGCATTCATTTAATTATCTTCCTTAATGGTAAATGAATCGAGTTTTTCAAGACCTACCAGATTTAGATATTCCTGATGATCCCGCACTCCCATTATCCATTTGTTTAGATAATCATTGGTTTTATTGACGCTTTTTGAATCATTGTAATAGGATTTAATATGTTGTTCGTCTCGTTCATAGGCATAGGTCATTTCGCCGGGGTGAGAACCGAATGGCGCTTCCACAACGGCATCGACAAGATAGTAGGGGATAATAGTCTTTTCTGGGTTGGCGCGAATCACATCTTCATCGACAATTTCTTCAGTAGAGATAATTAGTCTTTTGGAGGCCCTGGCCATCTCTGCTGCAAAACCGGATATGCCATCAATTTGAGCATTTCCATATTTATCAGCGCGTGAAACATGGATGAGGCCTGCATCTACAATAAGAGCGGGGAGGAGGCAGAGTGTTTCGCCGGTGAATGGACATTCAACTGACTTGGCACTGCTGTAATTAAAGGTATCTGTCCCAAGCATAACGCGGGCAGGTACAAATGGGACACCCATAGCAGCAGCTTTGAATCTCCATGAAATAGCAGCATTAGACCACTCAACTACCTCTTGAATCTGTCCTGATTCAACAGCTCTCCGCAGGTTTGATGAAAGTCCATAAACTTCCAAACCAATATAGGTCCAGTCAATGGCTTTGAGCATTCCGGCGGCAGCGAGGAGATCCAGTTCGTAAACACCCTGGCCGGCACAACGGAGATCTTTTAACCCCTGCCGAATCATTTCACGGATGATCGACATAGGTGCCCTAACGGTCCCATAAAGTTCAGTGCCGATATAATCACCATCATTTATAAAGGTGGATACAGCCTCTCTTTCGGACATAGTTTTATCCACAAGCGCTTTGGATTTATTATTCCGGTTCCATTCCCGAAACGCATTCAGATCCGGTGGTTGGATTAATGGTTTACTCCCTTCAGAAATCATCTTCATTTTGAATTCTCCACTGATATTATAAAGATAATAAGATAAGTATGTCTCTAAAATTATTAATACAGTGAGCTTGAACCAAAGTTAAAAATATGAAAATAGATGAATCATCAACAATTACTGATGACAAAATAAGATGCTGATCAAGGAAATGTATCGCTTCGGGAAATTGAGTTGGTGGTTTGATAATTATTAGCCTTTCCTGATCTTCATTTCATCATTCAACATTCAAGAGGACAATCAAGATGATTGTCATACAATAACTGCACTTAGATTTGGTCCTTCAATTCGTCATTCATAATTCGCTAATCGAAATTCGATATTCAAGAGGACAATCAAGATGATTGTCATACAATGCCTGCTAACATTATGATCAGAGTATAAATAAAATTACCTGACTTCCCAATTCATCATTCAACATTCGTTAATCGATATTCAGTATTCAAAAGGACAATCAGGATGATTGTCATACATTTCAGTTAAATTGATAATTGTCATATTTAAACAAACAGGGGGCTCAATGAGCCCCCTGTTATTAGTTTCTTTTTAGATTGATATGATGAACGATTATTTCATCATGATCATCTTACGAGTGATGGATATACCTTCACCCTGTAAGCTGTAGATATACAGACCGGCAGATACTATCTGACCACTTGAGTCCATACCATCCCAGACAACGCTGTAATAACCTTCAAGTATATTTGAGTTATCAACTAGAGTTCTCACTTCTCTACCCATGATATCATAAACCGTGATGGTCAATGATGTGGCACGAGGTACGCTAAACTCAATCGTTGTATTTGGATTGAATGGATTTGGATAGTTCTGGTTCAATGTGAACTGTGTCGGTACAGCATCTTCATTATAAACAACAATGCTTCCTGTTGTCAATGGTTCAATACCAAAGTATAAACCATCAAGATCAGCAGTTACTTTTAGTTCTCTGTTTTGTTCAGAGCTCCAAACACGGATTTCAATTACATCACCAACAGTATAACCTGGTACTTCAATACCATACTGATCAATCTCACCCCATGCTGCAACTGGTAAGGCTCTATCAAGAGTAGCAATCCGAGTAGCACCAACGAGTTCACCATCAGCATAAACTGCTATCTCATCACCAACCTGAACATTACCCTGTATATCGGTAATAACGATTGGATGGACAGTACCAGTTGGAACAACTTCATAATGTTCACTAACAAGAGCTGGTTTCAGTTCATCCCATACATTTGGAGATGCACTGGCAAGCTCAGGAGCAGGATATGAGAATTCAATGGCATTTGGACCAGCGAGGAATACTTTATAACCTTCGCCTGGAACCATGGTGCTTAGAGACCAGATACCAAATTCAGGTACAATGAAATCACCACTGTCATTTGACATAATCAGGATATCATCAACAATCGCATTAAAGGCATACTGTGATGACATCTCAGTGTCAACAAGATACGGAATCATGTTGTTCTGGAATTGATTGATCATGAATGGTGTATCATATGGAACCTGTGTTCCAGTTACTTCAATTGTAAGTGGTGTATTTCCAGCGATGAAAGCACCATAACCTTCAGTATTCAGAATCATATCTAATGATTCAATACCAAAGTTCGGTACATAGAATTCACCAGAATCATTCCAGGCCATAAAGATATCATCACCAAGAAGGGTAGGAGTAGTCATATCATCGGCCTGAACATATGTTGAGAACATATTATTCTGGAACTGATTAAGTGTGAGTTCCTGTGTTACATCAGTAACTATATGAAGTACAGCTGTGGTTATTAATTGACCAAACGTACCATTACCAGCAGAGTATTCAGCTTCAACAGCATATTCCATTCCATCGGCTGATGAATAGTATGTATAAACAATCGGATTGTCTTCTACGTAACCTGGGAACTGGTCACCACCAAAGGCACAATAATCCAGAGACCCGATAGCAGATATAGAAGCCTGCTCACCAGTCCATACAGTTGAACCTACAAGCAGTTCACCTATCTCAGTTTCACAGTTTCCATCATTGAGAATAGCATTGGCATCAAAGACACCAATCTCATCACATTCACTGATTTCGATGCCTACAACATCAGAAACGATGATTAGTGAGAATTCACCAGTTGGGTCAGGTAGATCTGAGTACATCTCAACAGCGCAACCAGATTCGGTTGTGGCACATTCTTCATTTGAATAATCTGATTCAGTACCATCTTCAAGTACTGCAGTAACGGTGTAGCAATATGTTTCACCACCACCAAGGCCAGTATCGGAGTATGAGTACATTCCAACAACAGTGTCATGCCACGAACCATCACGATAGACATTAAATGTCGCTTCGAAAGGATATTCGCAGCAGTCATCGCATTCAATGGTTGCATCAGGATCATAATTCAATGCATCAGGATCCATACAGCCTTCATACACACAACTGCCGTCATCGACAGTGGCTTCAGGATCATAGTTATAGGCATCAGGATCAGTACAGCCAAGAACTTCAACTCCACCAACACAGTATTCTTCACCTGTATCTACATCAATAGCAACGCCAAATTCATCTGAGAATATTGGAGCTGATAGTGAGAAACATGCTTCGTCACCGTCAAAGGTAACATCAGCATAAACCAGGACACCTTCACCAGCAGGAATAACATCCCCTGACAGTGAGAATCCAAGAACGAGGCCACCGGTATTTGTTGACATAAGCATGCCATTATCAGCTGCGGTTCCGCCGCTGACACCATTCAATGCATAACCACCATTGTCAGAATCTAGATTAAACTGGAATCCGGCAACATCAATTTCATTAGTCATGAAAATACCTAATTGGCCATCAACATAACTTTCAAATGATAAATCAACCGTTGAACGGGAATTACTAATATCATCATCAATTGGAGCGTCTTCAGGTGCTTCCCATGTCCAGTCAATATCTATCTGGTCAGAACCAGCAGAGATATCGGTGATTACAGGTGCATCAACAACGACAACTCCGCCGACAGTAAAGATACCACATTCAATTGAGGCAGGTACCTGTATTCCATCCATATCTGATAAGATTATGTCACCAAGACATGCGTCAGCAATACCTTCAGATTCACCCATGACCACAACTTCAACAATTGGGCCTTCACCTGGTGCAATTGGAACGCCCATAATGCTGAATCCAATAATGGTTCCAGTTTCAGGACCACCACTCACGGACCAACCATCTGTTCGGTCAGTTGGAAATGCATTAACCAGTGAAGCAATATCAGGATCAAATGATAAATTAAACTGGAATCCAGCAATATCAAATTCATTTGTCAGTGAGATTTCAATGGATGTGGTTCCACCAAGTTCAGCTGTACCATTACCAACAGAAAGTTCACTGGCACCAGTAGGATTAACCAGAATATTGCCATCATGACCCAGTGTAAGAATGAGCTCGCCCATTGATCCACCAAGAAATACATCACTAAAACTGATATTCACGTCAGTTGGTGAAAGAATTCCGCCACCTGCTTCATAGGTTAGTTCAAGAATAGGACCTGAGCCAGCTTCGATTTCTGCACCTATTAGGCTGAAACCAACAATAATAACCGATCCATCACCCTGGGCATTGTATTCAACGACGAAACCTTCAGTTCGATCAGTAATTGCAATATCAGTTGCGGAGAGCAGATTCGGGTCATTGTTTACAGTGAACTGGAATCCAGCAACATTCAGTGCGTTGTCCAATTCAATATCAAATGTACCTGAGCTTCCCGCTTCAAGAGTCCCGCCAATAAACCAGAGATCAGCAATGTTGGCAGGATCAACCACCGTATCACATATTTCTTCAGTGAGATTTGAGAGACCATCATCGTAGATAGCCACCATATACCAGCAATGCTCAACATCATATGTCAAACCATTGGCATGAGTATCATCATATTCTGTTGTATATTCATCAACTTCAACAATCCATTCACCATCGCGGTATATGTTATAACCATTTAAACGTTCAGTTCTTGCTGTTTCGTTGACATAAACGACGACTTCAACATTTTCAGTCCCGGACATATCATATTCAGCTTGACCTTTTTCACCCTGAATAGGAGGTTCAAAATGGAATGCAGAACTTGAGAGTAATAGACCACCTGTGGTGAAATCATGGCTCATACCTGCACCAAAGTCACAGCCAACACCAGGTCCGCCACCGATAGTAGTGCCATTTACATCAATTTGATAATAGCCATTATCTGAACAATAAATTCCATCACCATAAGAGTCGATTATATTGAATGTATACGCACCACCTGCAAGATCAATATCCCATGTATATAGGGTTAAGTCTGTCAGTGTGCCGCCTTCAATTCCATCAACAAAACTACCACTGGAATCAACAATATTCCATGAAGTTTCAGATGCCCAGGTATCAGTCATAATAGTAACAAGGACGTTACCGTCACCACCGCCACCAGGATCGCAATCTCCAGGAAGTTCCCATGAGAGATGGGCGAAATCTTCACCATCGACTGTTTCAACAGTGAAATGTTCAGGTGGACACATCGGTCCAGCATCAGCTGCACCACATTCTTCATTTGACATTCCAGCAGGACCTTCAGGATTATACATTGGCAGAACTGTATAACAATGTTCCTCGCCATTTACCAAAGCCATATCAACATAGGCTCGCGCATCTGGATCATCTACGAAAGTTAATTCGTCACCATCACGGAAGATAAAGAATCCTTCAAGTTCTCGTGATTCTGTTCTGGGTTCGGCAGGTTCAATATCGCCACCATGTCCAAGTTCGACATACGGAATCGTATCATCTTTTTCTGGTTGGTTGTCATGACCTTCAGAAAGCAAGAAGCCATCTGTAATAGACAGATTGTATGTACCTGCCTGACTGCCGTAACCATCTACAACAACATAATACCATCCAGCTGTGGTGATATTTATATTAATATCGGATCTGAAGGAACTTCCATCTGGAGAACTACATGTATCATCTTGACAGTCGATGAGATTCTGATCTTCATCATATATATATAGCTTAGTATCGTAATCTGAGTCACAGATGTCAACATGGTACTGTCCAGGGCTGGCAATCCATGCATACACAACATCAGGTGAAAGACTGCCGGTATACGGACAAACTTCATCATAATCATCCATGAAGTTAGCGGTATTTTGTGTATCATCATACGGAACTGAGGTAATCAAGATTGCTTCTTCAATGGTTTCACCATTTCCGCCGCCTCCACCGCCGCCGCCGGATGGGTCAGTCCAATTCAGTTCAATGAAACCATTGCCTTCGGTTTCAATCCATAGAACCACTTCACCCAGTGACCATTCTGCACACATTTCATTGGTGGGGAAAGATTCACCACTAATATATTGTGCAGTAACGAAGTAACAATATTCGATGTCATTGATTGCAGAATCATCAGCGTAAAAGTGATCATTTGTACGATCAAGCTCTACACCATCTCTGTAAACTACATACTCAAGAGCGTCAGGCGCACCTTCCCAGCTGACTTCGATATTATCTTCAGTGCCAAGGGCAATCAGATTAAATGCCGGTTCACCTGGTATTGGTGTTGCACAAACAGGATCTGTCAAAGGTGATTCACCTTCAGTATAGGTAGCTGACATTGTATAGCAGTATTCCTGCATATTATTCAATGCATCATCCAGATAGTTAAATGTAGACAAATCAGTAAATACAGCAATTTCTTCATCATCACGGAATAATGAATAGAATTCAAGTTCACGAGAACCATCGGCAGGTACATAAAATGGTGGATGACTTTCATCACCAACTTGACCATTAACGTTTTCAATTGATGCAACTTGACTGAAATCCTCAAAAGGATTCACAGGCAGATCAGAATAACTCATCGGTTGTATCTGACCATAAGCATTAATGAGGGCAGCCATCATATAATCGCCACCATAACCAAGAACGTCACCTGTTGTCCAAGTTCCGGCCTGCATGGTCACCATATTATTTGGATGATCAACATTTCCATCAACACCAAATCCTTCTAAGTCTGTCCAGCCTTCAGCATGTGTTCCAACAACGTGGAACGCATCTTCAAGACCGGTCAAATCAGGATTAATTGTTGCCCAACCATCTTCAGAAACAACTGATTCTTCATATAGCAGATTACCAGGTAATCCGCCATTGTCATCAAATACGAGTATTCTTACTGGACCGTGGGTGCCATCAGGCCATGGCCAGTATTCATCTCCTTCAGAAAGGATATGAATTGATGCAGAGAGAACATCAAAAGTGGTTCCTACATCAAATCTAATTCCATGAGCATAACCCAATTCATAGGTATCATAAAAGTAGAAGGCATTTGCTAATAGTCCATCATCATATTGAAGTGCAACTTCTTCACCACAGGATACTTCATCCCAGGTAACGTTTATTAATTGATCACCTGGATCAGCTGCAAGATATCCTGGAGGACATAAGCGCCACATACCGCAATCTTCATCTGTTGAACCAGATTCACCGATATCATATAATCCAGAAACTGTATAACAATATTCAACATCATGATCTGTTTCTAAATCGGTGTATGAAGTTTCAGTAGTAGATGTAAAGAATTCGCCATCTTTATAAATGAGGTATTCGATTAGATCATCACTGCCAGCAGTATCCCACATGAGTTCAAGACTACTGCCTGAAGGTTCTACAACTAAGTTTGATGGTGCAGAAAGCTCCCATTGGGCACATGCAGTATTTGAAGGTTCTGCTGTTCCTTCATCATATTCAGCAACTACAAAATAACAGTATTCTGTATCATTATTAGCAGAGGGGTATAAATCCCAATATTCTAATACATCTGGGGCCACAGAAGCTAAGAAGTCACCATCTCTGAAGAGTTCATAAGATAGTAAATTACGTGTATTTCTGGGTTCAACGACTATAGTTGGATCAGCAAGTTCCTGATTTGCAACCATTTCATCGGTAATATCCTGTCCCTTTTCAAATGGTTGAGGATTGAGATAATTCCAGTTACTTACAGATAGTAAAGCATCACTTGTATTAAATGTGACACTCTCAACTGAACCGGTGAAATTATAATTTTCAGCAAATACTTCACCGTTAATTGCCAAAGTATAGTAACCAGGCTGATAAATACCATCACCATAAGAATCATAAAGTGTCCACGTATATGTTCCAGGCGAGATAACCACATCCCAGGTATAGGTAATATTGTTTTGCAGAGCATCCTGCATATTGAAAATCATTTCACCATCATCAGAATATAAATCCCAACTGGTTTCACTTGCAAATACATCTGTGAGTATCTCTACAGTAAGTGTCACTTCAGATCCTGGTGGCATCCATTCAACATGAATAGCCTGCTGTTCGTCTACACCAGTCGCAGTAAGACTGGCAGCAGCATCTACATCCCACATGGCGCAGGATTCATTGGTTTGAGCCGATTCACCACCGTCATAAAGTGCAGATACATTATAACAATACTCAATACCTGGGTCCGTATCATTGTCATCATAAGAATTAGTACTTGATGAATCATAGAAATCACCATCACGATAAACAATATACTCAAAAATTTCACCACCACCTTCAGGCGGAACCATCCAGTCAAGATGGATCTGACCAAGTAGGGGAGTTGCTACCAATTCTGTTGGTGCAGGTACAAATGGTGTGGTACACACTTCATTTGTTGGTTGTGAAGGACCTTCAGTATAGTGGGCGATCATTGTGTAACAATATTCAGTATTGTTTACTAAACCTTCAATATCCGCACCATCATCATGATATGAATAAACTGAAGGATCAAGACCTTCTGCGATTGCTGTACCATCCCTTAACATATCATAACCCAGTAAATCTCGAGTTGCATTTGGCATATAATCAGGATGTGATTCGTTAGAATTTTCCAGAGCTAATAGATCCTCAGGTAAGGATTCAACAACTGACATATCTGTAAACGGATCAGATGGGAGGTCACCAAATGACATTGGCTGTAATCCACCTTGTGCCCAGACAAGTGTTGATATCATATAGTCACCACCGTAACCAAGAACATCACCTGTTGACCAGGTTCCAGCCTGCATTGTTACCATATTATCAGGGGTATCTACACCGCCGTCAACACCAAAGCCTTCAAGGTCTGTCCAACCCTCGTTATGGGTACCAACAACGTGGAATGCCCCTTCTAAACCTGTCAGATCAGGATAAACAGTAGCCCAACCATTTTCAGCGGTGGCTTCACCATCGAATAATAAATTTCCAGGTAGGCCATTATTATCATCAAATATTAGGACGCGGACAGGACCGTGAGTTCCATCTGGCCATGGCCAGTATGCATCACCCTCAGAAAGGATATAAAGTGATGCAGCAAGTACATCAAATGATGCACCAATATCAAATCTCATTCCATGGGCATAACCTAATTCATAGGTATCATAGAAATAGAAAGCATTGGCAAGAACTCCATCACCGGTTTCAAGATATACTTCTTCACCGCAGGCAACTTCTTCCCAGGTTAGATCAACAGCGCGATCACTAGGTTCAGCAGCAAGGTTTGCCGGAGGACATAATTCCCACATGTTACATTTTGTTTCTGTAGGTTGTGATTCCCCGATATCGCCGTCAACGGCATGGGTAACAGTAATATAATAACAATATTCGACATCATGTTCAGTATCGAGGTCAGTGTAACTTGTTCCGCCAACTGATGTTAAAAATTCACCATCTTTGTAAATATTATATTCGATAACATCATAATCTGCAGCAGTCCATTCTAATTCCAACCAGGTTTCAACTGGTGAAACGGTAAGATTTGTTGCAACAGATAAATTCCACTGAGAGCATGACTCATTTGAAGGTACTGATTCTCCATCAGTATAAAGTGTTCTAATAATATAACAATATTCAGTATCATACATTGCTGAATCATATTCATCAAGGTAGGTGAATACATCTGGCTCAGTAAAAGCGAGATAATCACCATCACGATAGATATTATATCCTTCAAGTTCACGATTGTAGTTTAGATTTGAGCCATCTGCCCATGTCCAATCGTCAAAGGAAATTTCATTACCTGTTTTTTCAGATTCATAAGCGATAAAATCTTCAATAGGTGCAGGTTCTTGACCTGTACCAGATTCAGTCACTGTAATACCATAGTTGCCAGTTTGACCACCAAATCCATCAACAACAATATAATATTGTCCGGCATTTAGCTGAACACCAAGTAGGGATGACTGCAAATTACTGAATTGGCATGTATTATCATCATTATAATTGCCAGTAGTAGTTTCATTGCAATCAATATCAGTAGTGAAAATTTCAAGTTTTGGATCAAAGTCAGTTGCTGGATCACAAACAGTTATATCGATAACCATAAAGTCATCTACATAAAAACCATATGCATAATCTTCACCTTGTGAACCTTGAACCAAGAAGTCATCACCCATACCAACATTTGTGCCTTCAGCAAAGAATGGTAGTTCATCAATTAGTTCATCAGCACATAATACGGTACCAGGTTCGTTCCAGTTCAATTCAATTGCATGTAGCTCATCAAAACCTGTGCTCCAAAGACCGACAGGAGGATCGAGATAATATACTTCACATGCTTCGTTAGATGGATATGATTCACCTGATACATAGCGTGCTGTAACGGTGTAACAATAAGTTACTCCAGCTACAGGATCCATATCATCATAGGTCAAACCAGTGGCTACATCATATAAGTCACCATCTCTATAAACCTGATAATCTAAAACTGGATTGTCAAAAGGAAGAGGTTCAGCCCATGCAAGAGCAATAATTCCACCAAGATCCTCAGCAACAAGGTTTGTTGGTTCATAACCTGGGATAGGTGTGTCACAAACTTCTTCAGTTGGTAATGATGAACCCTCGGTATAATTGGCAGTCATTGAATAGCAGTATTCCTGCATATTTGTGAGACCATCATCATGATATGAGAATACTGTAGGATCAATATCTTCCACAATTACTTGTCCATCTCTCCATAGATCATATCCAAGTAATTCACGAGTAGGTGAATTATAATATGATGGATGTGTTTCATTAAAGTTTTCAACACCTAATAAATTTTCAGGTAAAGATTCAACAACAGACATATCAGCAAATGGATTACTTGGCAAATTGCCAAATGACATTGGTTGAACCTGGCCATAAGCATTGATTAATCCGGCGGTCATATAATCACCACCATAACCAAGTACATCACCTGTTGACCATGTGCCAGCCTGCATAGTAACCATATTATCAGCATAATTGACACCATCATCAACACCAAATCCTTCTAAATCTGTCCATCCTTCTTCATGAGATCCAATAACATGGAACGCACCAGATAAACCGGTTAGGTTAGGAGTGACGGTTGCCCAACCATCCACAGGGACAGCTGATTCTTCGAATAATAGATTTCCAGGTAAACCATTATTATCATCAAAGACGAGTACTCTAACAGGACCATGAGTCGCATCAGGCCATGGCCAGTATTCATCTCCTTCAGATAGAATATATAGTGAAGCAGCAAGAACATCAAAGTCAGTGCCTACATCAAAACGTGTTCCATGGGCATAACCCAATTCGTATGTATCATAAAAATAGAATGCATTGGCAAGTGTGCCGCTATCATACTGAAGATAAACTTCTTCACCACATGAGGTTTCATCCCATGTTACATCAATGTATCCATCACCTTCTTGTGTTGCAAGATAGGCTGGAGGGCATAAGCTCCACATTCCACATGCTTCATCAGTTGCTGGGGATTCACCTATGCCGTCATAAAATGCAGTAACAGTATAACAATACTCAACATCGTGGACAGTATCATGGTCTTCATAGGTTGTTTCAGTGACATCAGTGAGGAATTCACCATCTTTATAAATGTAGAAGCTAGTTTGTGCATCGTCAGGATGTGCATCCCAATTCAAGACAACATAATCACCTTCGCCACTTGCTGATAAATTTGAAGGCTCACCAAGTTGAGGTTCGGCACAGGCGGTATTTGAAAATCCTGAATTACCTTCATCATAAATGGCTTTTACATTATAACAATAGGTTTCCAGATACCATAGTTCGTCACTGGTATCAACGTATTCTAATGCTTCTGTAAATTCTAATAATTGATTGTCACGATATACTTCATAACCGATTAAATCACGAGTATTTGAAATATTATTCTCAGCATAATCTTCGTGAATCTGGTATAACTCGTCATCAAATTCTGGAGCTTCATCGCCACCAACACAATCCTGATATTCCTGTTCACAAAGACCATCCCAGGCAGTATCGCAACAGTATGGATCGATTTCAATTACAAATAAATAACATGGGTCGTTATCAGGATATGGTGCTTCAGCATCACAGTCAATAACAATTACGCCATCTGGTACATTCCAAGTGAGAGTTATTTCTAATCCATTTTCTGTAGCAACGAGATTCTGTGGAGGTTCAAAGAATTCGTCGAGCGTAACAACACATACTTCATTGGAAACTTCCGAAACAACGAAATCATTATAAGCTGCTACCGTATAACAGTATTCAACACCCGTTTCTAATCCAGTATCGGCATAGTTTTGTAGATCTGAGTTACCTACCATAGAACCATCACGGAATATATAGTATCCTACGACTTCCCAGGGTTCTGGATGAATCCAGATCAAATTTGCCATTTGAAATCCAGGTGTAGCAGACAGGTCGGTTGGTTCGAATAGAGGTGGAGGTTCAATACCATCAACGACAATGAGACCATTTTCTGATTCAAATTCTACAGCGTTTCCTGCTGGGTCAGATAAGATACTGCTATTGCCATTTACAGAAATTTCAACTTCGGTATCATATTCACTTGTTGAAAGATATGTCATCGTCATAATTGGACCAGCACCGGCTGAGATCCCAACTGCGGTTAGATCAAAACCAACAACAATTGCTGAACCATCTTCCTGTTCATTAAATGTCAAACTGAATGCAGCCGTTCTTTCTGTTGTTGCGATACCAGTAATATCCATGTAATTAGGAAAGTCATTTAGTTGCAATTGGAATCCTGCAATAACTTCTTCAGGATTGGTCATGGATAAATCTACATCAACTGATTCATTAGCAAGAACATCACCACTGCCCATATATAATGTCGTAACATCAACAGGAGGAATATCAATATTTGTAAATGAAATTGTTTGAGAAGCGCTTGCATTTTCATAATCTACATGAAAACCATCAGAAATGGTAACTGTGAGTTCATGAGTTCCAAAATCAACACCGGAAATTGTAAAGTCATCTGTATAGTACATACCAGTAAGAGAGCCGTCAACATAACCATGATAATGATCACCATCTACCATATTTTGACCGCTTACAGATACATTAATATCATTGCCGACAATGGTTGCACCATCAACAGGGGCGTCAATTGTGATAGTTGGATCTTCAAGTTGACCGCCGGTGACAGTGAAAGTACCATTGTCGAAGGTACCTTCCAAAGCATTGCCATCAGGGTCGGATAAAATCAGATTGGTAAAAAGCATATCGGCAACACCACCCATAACACCCGCTTCAAAAGTCAAAGTAGCAATAGGTCCTTCACCGGGGGCAACAGTTGCACCTGAAAGGGAGAATCCCAACACAAGGCCAATTTCATTTGTAGATAGTAAAAATCCGGCAGTTCTATCTGTAATGGATGCGCTTAAAAGTGTGACAAGATCTGGATCATCAACAAGGGTAAATTGAAATCCACCTATTTCCATGGTATTTTCCATAGATATCTCAACAGTTCCTGTACTACCGGCATCAGCCGTCCCATCACTCATCGTGAGATGCGCCATATCTTCCACTACAGGAGTACCCCAGTCAGCATAACCGCCTTCCTGGTCAAATTCTGCATCTAATGCACCACCTGAATCATCTGAGAAAATTAGACTCTCCAAAATTAGTTGGGCATAATCTTCAGAAAAATTATTTAAGGCAATTGATAATAAAAGACCTTCACCGGCAGGAATAGTTGAACCAGTTAAACTGAATCCCAATATCAGACCATCAGTATTTGATGATAATAGGAAACCGGCACTTTGAGCAGAACCCCCAGATGCTCCAGCTACATCAAAAGCATTTGGATTATCTGTTAAATTGAATTGCAACCCGCCAACGTCGACAGTACTTACCATATATACATCCACATAATCGTCTCCCACATCTGAAATATTTACATAAATATCAGCTGCAAAGAGGCCGGTAATGGATACAATAATACCTATTACGCTTTGTTTTAGAAAACGCGTCATCTCGTTTCTCCTTTTGTTTGTTTGATAGGGAATTCTCCGAAGAAGTTAATTTCAAAAACTCCTTGTTGTGTTTATTATTTTAATCTCTCGAAATTTTTATTTAAAAGGATTATTAATATTTAATTGACCTTAAAAATCGGGAATATCCGCACTACTCCGCCAAGGAAGTTAGCACATCGCAGATATTATTCTCAATAATTCTTTCTAAACTATAGCCTTTATTTCACCCAAATCGATGAAAAATGGATTAATTTTATATGTCGTAATTTGATATATTTACTAATTTACAACCACACATCCAGTATTCATTGAAAAGGATCAACCAGTTTTTTTCAGAGAATTGAGCATGGGTTTTGATAAACAGTCAGCCACTCGAGTTCTAACTTGGTTTAGCAAAAAATTATTTTGAGTAAAATTATTTAAATCTTTGGATATAACATTTTATTTTGCTCCTTAACCTTCAAAAATCTTGAAAAGGAAATAAATTGAAACAATTATTTTCATTGGAAATGCTAAAATTGCTGCGCATTCACCACTGGTTGAAAAACTTGTTAATTTTTCTCATTCCGCTTACTGGTCATATGCTCGATGGGTATGAACAGGTTTTTTTTGGATTTGTTAGTTTATGTCTTCTGGCGTCATCAATATATATTATAGATGATGTTATTGATGTTGATGCAGACCGATCTCATCCTGTTAAAAAATATCGACCTGTTGCCAGTGGGAAAATTTCAATAAGAATTGCCCTTACTGTTTCAATTTTTCTATTAGCTGTTTCTTTTTATACTGCATCACTGATCAATTCTGCATTTTTATATACCCTCATCGCTTATCTAATTGCCAGCCTGTCTTATATTTTAATATTAAAGAAAATTCCTGTTCTGGATGTAATAGTTTTAACATCATTTTATTTGATTAGAATATTTTCCGGAAGTTTGATTTCAGGGATTCCCCCTGGAGAATGGTTCACTATATTCAGTGTATTTCTATTTCTGAGCTTGGCAATTCTAAAAAGATATGTTGAAGTGAAGTTGATTTGCAGCGGCGAAGGAAAATCTAAAGTTCTGGGCAGAGGTTATAAAAAGATAGATTTAAATCTCCTTCAAATGCTGGGGTTGCAATGCGGCTTAATATCCATACTGGTATTATGCCAGTATATAAATAGTGATAAAGTGTCTGAAATGTACAAACATGCAGAAATCATCTGGTTTATTGTACCTATGTATTTAATCTGGATAATAAGAATTTGGTTTCTTGCCAACCGTGGCAAAGTAAATTATGATCCATTATTATTTACTTCGAAAGATATTCAATCATATATTATTGGTGCCCTCATTATAATAGTGTTGTATTTTGCAATTTGATATTTAATAAAAGAAACTATTAAATAGTTTACTACTTATAAATTGTCATTGAAAAAATTCAACTTGATGAATATAATTATATTTTAATGACAATAATATCCTCTAAATTTGATGCCAAGTATTCCTTTAATTCTGTCCGGGAGACAGGCAAGGTATCACGCTTACTGCAAAGACTTTCTAAATAACCTCCCAGGCTGAATCCAATCGGAATATCATAACAGATATTTTTCAAATTAATTTGAAAGGATTGGAGCATGAAAAAAATAAAATCACGTCTTATGGATGAGATCCAAATAACACGATCGATTACCCGATTATCCCACGAAATCATCGAAAATAATCCAGATATGTCCAAAATTGCCATGATAGGTATCCGTACCCGCGGTGAATTTCTTGCCAGACGAATTCATCAACAGGTGCAAAAGATTTCAGGTGCAACATTGCCGCTGGGATATCAGGATGTCACATTTTATCGCGATGACTTTCTTACCAATCTGGGATCACCACAAATAAAGCCATCGGATATCATATTTGACCTGGATGACATGCATGTCATTTTAATCGATGATGTTCTTTATACTGGTCGAACTATCCGGGCTGCCATGGGTGAGCTTTTCACCTTTGGAAGACCTGCTGCAATTCGACTCTGTGTTTTGGTCGACAGAGGGCATAGGGAACTTCCCATAAAAGCAGATTATGTCGGTAAAAATTATCCAACGTCGCTTAAAGAACATATACATGTGCATGTAAAAGAGGTGGACGGTGTTGATGAAGTCCTCCTGATGGAATATATTGAGGAGAACGAATAATGGGAGCGCTAAGTAGAAAACATTTTCTTGATTTGGAATTTGCACCAAAAGAAGATTTGCAGAAAATAATTGATACTGCTTATACATTTAAAGATGTTCTGGACAGACC
>Ga0209151_1001114_pt1 | contig 17086 bp, 18 predicted proteins | sample SaaInlV_DNA_165m_FD_184688 | JGI IMG/M metagenome (GOLD analysis project Ga0209151, IMG submission 184688) | Marine microbial communities from expanding oxygen minimum zones in the Saanich Inlet - SI075_LV_DNA_165m (SPAdes) (version 2) | ecosystem: Environmental > Aquatic > Marine > Unclassified...
TTGGGTGCGACGATTATAATACTAAATTTAATCAATTAATAGAAAAATCGAACATTGAATTATATGGGCAAATAAAATATGAAAAGATAAATGAAATTTATGAGAAAATAAATTATTTATTAATACCTTCTAAATTTGAAACAGGTTCTTATACGTGTTTAGAGGCATTATCTTATGGAATTCCAATTATAGCACGAAATAATTATGGTTTAAAAAAAATAATTAAAAATAATATTTCAGGACATTTATTAAATGACGATGATGAAATTATTGAAAAGATAAGGTATTTATATAATGATAATTTATTAAATAATTATTCAATTATATATAATGAATCATTAAAATATGATATTAAAGATAAAATTCGAAATATTGAAACAATTATAGATCATAGTGTAACAACACGTAATTTAGTTATTATTACATCAGTGATGAATATAACAAAGAAAAAATTAAGTTATTATGATACAAGAAGTGTATTTAACATTCATGATAGATTTGAACAAACGAAAAAAACGATTGAAACAATTAAAAAAAATATTCCAAATTATTATATTATATTTTGCGAATGTTCGAATTTGCAATATTATACACATATGGAAGAATATTTAAATGATAATGTTGATTATTATAATAATTATTATGATATTAAAAAAATAAGAAACAATGTGAATAGTATTTATAAAGGTCTTGGTGAAACATCGTTAATGATAAATGCAATTGAATATGTTATTAATAATAATTTAATATTTGATAATGTTTTTAAAATATCGGGAAGATATTTTTTGAATGATGATTTTGATTATTATGAAAAATATGATAATTCGAATAATCAATTTGTACTATGGGATTATAATTTTAATTCATATGCGTCATTATTTTATAAAATAAAATTCAAATATTTAAATTTATTATACAAATGTTTTGAGCAATTTATAAATAAATTAGAAAATGGTGAAACATTAGAAATATTATTAAGTAATTATTTTTGCGAATATATGAATTATCAAAATATATCCATATTAGATAAACATAATATTAGTGGCTATTTGTCTACAGAAGGATATTTTTTTACAATTTAAAGTATGGATACGATTACATTTATTATACCAAGTATTGGAAGAGATAGTCTGAAAAATACGATTCTATCATTATTAAATCAAACTTCTGATAATTGGAAAGCTATTATTATATTTGATGGTTGTAAAAATACATTGGATAAAAATGATTATAATGAAAAATGTACATTTTATGAAATTGATAAGACAAAATGTGTTATCAATCAAGCGAGTGATGTAAGAAATTATGGTATTAAATATGCTAATACTAAATGGGTTGGATTTTTAGATGACGATGATACTATATCACGTGATTATGTAGAATACTTTTTGAATCAATATACTATATTTAATTTTGATTTATTTATATATAGAATGATTAACAAGGACTTAACGATTTTACCTTCGTTATTATCAAAGGATGTTATACCTTGTGATATAGGTATTAGTTTTATTGTAAAACGGACAATTTTTGATTCAATTCAATTTAAGAACAGTCATTGTGAGGATTATGATTTTTTAAATTTAGTAAAAAAAAATAAAAATTTAATTTTAATTAGTAATACGATTAAATATTTTGTTAAATCAAACGAAGAAGAGTACTTGGAAGAACAATTGGAATATGGTGATTGTTATAAAATATTCATTAATGGTACAAATCCATTTATATATTTACATTATTTCCATAAATTATTATAAAATGAAAGAAATATATGGTATAATTTTTTATTAATGTATAGTATATGTTAAATATAAAAACAATTGGAGTATGTATTTTGATTTTTGGATTGATTACAATACTTCAGAAAGAAAAATATTATAATTTTTATCCTACGATACCAGTTTATCCGAATAATCAAAAAGAAGTTTTAGAAGTAGAAAAATATATAAAAAAGAGAAATAAGGAAATGGTAAATTTTTATGAATTAACAAATGAATCAATAATTTATGCTTATATGCCATATGTAAAAGAAACAAAGCAAGAATTATCCAATTTAATAACGAAAAAAAGATTTGAAATATTATTTTTCAAAAATTTAATAAATAGAGCACGTCCCAAGAAAGTAAAACATGATTTAGACGCATTTTATTCATATACGGGATTAACACCATCATATCCAGCGGGACATGCATATCAAGCATATTATTTGACGAAATATTTATCTAAAATATATCCAAATAAAAGGGATTTATTTGAGAAAATAGCAAAAAAATGTGATTTATGTAGAGTTTATGCAGGTATTCATTATCCGAGTGATGGACAATTTTCAAAATATTTAGTAAATTTATTTTATGATTAAAAGAATGAATAATTATATGCTTCATAGCATTGTTGAATTTCATCTGTACATTTAGAACTTATTTTAACACCAATAATTTGGACATGTATTTACAATATGAAACAGATAATCTTTTGTATTCTTCTGATATATATGACGTACTAACACCTGTTTGTACTTATATAACTTGGAAGATATTAGAATTAAATTCTGATGAAGAATTCACAAAGAATCTACAGGAACAGTATTCAAAATTTTCTGACGTAGATACTTCTAACTTAATTTAGATGAAAAAGTTTTTCTTTTTCAAATAAATCTACGAAATTTGGTGGTATATATCACCAAATTTAATATGTAAATAAAATAAAATTATAAATATACGATTCATATGTATTCAATCAAGATTATTATAGAATTACATAATTTGTTTGAATGGACGTAAATGTGTTATCATTGACGAATAATTATATAAAATTAATGAACTTGATGTACCAGCCATAATATAATAAAACATTTTTATATTAAAATCTGATGGTCTAAGGAATCCTTTTCTTTTTAAACTAAATAAATATAAATACGCACCTGCATATGCTCCTCCTATTCCATATAAAACTTGTTTACACATTATAATATATATTATTATAATAATTCAAAAGTAATTATAAATTAAAAACATATATTTAAAAAATTATATAATTATACTATATAATGACAACGTATCTATATAAAGCAGGAGATAATGTAATGTATAATAGCAAATGTTGTACAATATTTAAACAAGTTACATTATCTGGTGATACAAGTGCAAGATATTTAATTAGAGAAGTACAATCGGGTACTGTTCATAATAATATTTTAGAAACAGAACTTTCATTATGTAATATTAGTGTTATTATTGATGAGTTTTGGACAAATTTTATATATACAGGTGATAATAAGGAAGCATCGAAATATATTATGATAATTATAAAAAATTTAAGTTCAGCTTCTGGTTTAGAATGGGGTCATAATAATGATAGTACAATTTATTCATTTACAGCATCAGGGCAAACATGGACAAAAAATAAAATTTAATTATTAATTATTTTATTGTAAATATTTATATATCATAATACCACTAAAAGAACCAATTATCATATAATAAAATAGTGATTCATTTAAATCGTGTTGTCGAATCCATCCATTTTTATTTCTTACATTAAACATATATAAAGAAGAACCAAAATATGCACCACCAATTCCATAAATTATTTCATTAATCATTTTATTTATAATTTAAGAATTATCTTTATATTATTTTTTAATATTTTTTAATAATTTAAATAATAAATTTATATTATTTAAAAAATACTAGTTTTTTATTTTGTTCATCATTGTTATTTTCTATTTCATCATCTGAATACATATCTTCAATTGAACTATTGTCATCATCATTTCTAACATTAACTTTATTTCCATCGATTAAAAAATGTTCTTCTTCATCGCTATCATATTCGTCTTCATTAATTGTATTTATTTCAATAATATAATTTCCTGATTTTACATAAAATTTTCCGCCATTATATGTAAATGTAACGAAACTTAGAAAATCAAATATTTTACCATATTTTTTTGCTTCATCAATATTTTCAATTAATTTTACAGGAACTAATCCAATCATTCCTGACTCAACTTTATATTTCCTTTTTTTAGTATCACAAAAGATTCCATCGCCATTATGTGTTGTATGAGTAATAAGATGATCTCCTTTTTTTGTTAAATCAAATTTTCCTGATTTAAATCCGTATTCTTCACCATATACATCATAATACAATTCTTCATTAGTAATCGCAAAAGATGGATCACCTAAATAGTATTCACCGGGTTTATTAGTTTCTTGCATATTTATTTATGTACTATATTTTCTATAATATATATATTTATATAAATCAATTTTTATTTGTTATTTGAATGGAAAAGCATCTTTTAATTTTTCTAAATCTATTTTATTTCCACCTTTATATAAAAATTTTTCTTGAAATTTTTCTAAATTTTTAATATTAATATAACCTCTTTTTTGACTTGTATAATAATCCTTAAATTTTAGATCACCTTCTGCTAATTCATATTCATATATCATAACATTTGGTTTATCATATGCGTCTGCTACAATTAATCCATGTAAACTCGATGATACTGTAGATTTACAAGAATATATTTGATTTACAACATCGGACCATTTTTGTCTTGGATTAATTAAATGAAATTTATTTTTATCATATTTATTTTCATTTAAATATTTATTATAATTTGATTTATGCGGTATAAAAGCTATTTTATCTTTTAAATTAGTTATTAATTCCGGTTTATATAAATCTCTTAATAATAATGCAGGATCTCCATATATTGCCTGACATTTAATTTTTTTTTTACCTAAAAAATCGTGTGTAATAGGTCCTCTAACAGAACATACATTTAATTTTGTATAACCATGACTTCCTTCGACAGGTGGATTTGTTCTAATACCAGTACCATAAATATAATAATTATTTACAGCAGCATGTAAATAAGAACCAATCCCTATGATATTTTTTTCTATATTTGGTTGGTTAAAGACAAGTTCATATTTATTTTTATTAATTAATTCACTTATTATAAATCTTGATAATTCATCACCAAAATTACCATTTTCAACTTTTTCTTCAAAATATAATAAATTTATTTTTTCCTTCATTTGTATAATATAAATAATATATTTAGTTTTAAATATATTTTACTATTTTACTATTTTTACAACTATTTTTTACAACTATTTTACAACTATTTTACTAAATATAATCGCATTTTTCTGCAATTATTTCATTCTCTTTTTCTACTAATTGGAACGGTTTGGAACATCCGTATATTTTTTTTTCAATTACTAACCTATCACATTCTTCTTTACACATATGTGGATCTATTTGTTTTTGATTATCAATATACATACCGTGTCTAAATATTTTACAATTAAAATCCTTTTTATAAATGATAATATATTCGTTACAATGTGGACATTTTATCATAATTGACGACATTTTATAATTATAATATAATTATAAAATTATTTTATATATTAAAAATTTATATACTTAAATTATTGTGGAACGACAGGCATATTAATATCTTTTTTTGTATCTCTACATTTTGCACGTGCATATCCTGGCATACAATCAAAACCACGAATATCAGCGAAAACATCTTCTTCTTCAGTTTCCTCGTCCAATAAAGTTTGACAATCATTTACAAAATTATGAGTTGTCATATTTTGACATTGTGTAAATTTATTATAATCATTTTCATAACTAATTGGTCTAACTCTATTAATTTTATTTTCACGTTTAAAATTACAAATACCTCTAACTTTAGAAGAATCAGGATCACCATTTGTTAAATAACAATCGCCATCTTTTCCTTTTAATGATACATCTAAACCTGCTGAATTAACATTGTAACCATCTTCCTTAGAATTATTTTTAATATTATCGGGCATATAATAATTACACATTGTATCTAAATCCAATGAATCATTGATACAGTCAGTGGCATAAGCATATTTTCCTTGGTTGGAATAATTTATTTCATTAAAAACCATTTCTGTACATGTTATTTTTTTACCTTTTGTATTATTTTCACAATCTTCTATTTTTGAAATACCAAAATTATTACCAAATCTATTTTTACAAATTTCTCCATAATTTGAATTTTTTGGTATGCAATCATCATTTGACTTAGATTCTGCTGCAGGTGTAATTTGTGTTATGACAGCACCATCATCAGAATCACCACTAGCAGTAGTAGTAGTAGAATCACCACTAGCAGTAGTAGTAGTAGAATCACCACTAGCAGTAGTAGTAGCAGAATCACCACTAGCAGTAGTAGTAGCAGAATCACCACTAGCAGTAGTATCAGAAGAACCATCAATAATACATTCCGAATTATCATGATTATATGCACCTAAATTACCATCAATTTGACAAATTCCATCGAAATATTCATTCTTTATTAATAAATAATTGAATACTATGAATAATATAAATACTATGAATAATATAAATATAATTACCATAAAATTATATTTCATCTAATATAATAAAAGATATTTAATTTTTATAATAATCATAATTAAATATTCCACTTTGTATTATTAAATGGTGATATTTCATCAGTTGATAGTTTATGTGAAGAGTTTATATTTTTATTTAATTTGCAAAATTCTTTTGGAGCACAATAAGGAGATTTTTCTTTTACTACAGAACCTTTTGGTTTAACTCCATAGCAATTAATACCAAATTTTAATTGAGGGTTCGAAAAATATCCGCCATTCATTCCTGGTTTCCCACAATATTTATCTGAATTTTCTAAAAAATCATCTTCTTCCATAATTGAATCATGATAACATTTCTGTACAGGATAATATGCTGTTTGTCCTTCTGTCCATCCATATGAACACCAATTTGCACCTTTATTATAAGCATTTGTTACTTCATTTTTTGTTGCCAATCTTCCACCATATGATGAACATTTGCATTTACTTTGGTCATAACTATAATCTTGATTGCCAATATGATAAACTTCTTTATTTTGTAAAAAGTTCCCCATATTTGTAATATCTTTGGTAATATCTTTTTTTATTAATGATACATCTTGTTTTATTTTTGAAGCATATTTAGGTGCTGGTTTATCAAATAAAACACATATGTTTCTATTTGTACTAAATAAATAATCTATAAATCTTTTTTTTTCATAACAATAAACAGACGAGTAATTATAATAAGCTACAATAACATATATTAAAAATAGAATAATAAATATAATAAATGATATATAAATTATTCTAATTATAGTTGAACTATTAGTAGACTTAGTATTTGAAATACTATTATTACTCATTTTTAATGAATCCATATAATATAATATAATTTAATTATTTTTAATAATTATTATTAATTAATTAATTAATAATAACTTTATTTCATGATTTTTTGTTTTTCATAACGGCAAAACACATTTCTTCCAATAAATTTATATTAGAATTATCTGTTTCATATTCTGGATGTATAGATGTAATTATAATCGAACCGCTCGAACTGTTCGAACATTCTTTATATGTACCAAATATTATAGCAACAGAACCATTTATTTCATTTAATAATTCATCAGAAATATCACAATTGGCATGATATATTGGAGAACTAAATGTAGCTAAAGGTATTGGTTTTGGTTTTGATTTTGATTTTGATTTTGATTTTGATTTTGATTTTTTAATATATAATAATGGTCCATTTTTATATGAGAATAAATTTATAGAATTAAATCTTTTTGTAATTGATTCTATTACATTATTTGTATTTATTTTTGTATTTATTTTTGTATTTATTATTTCATCAGTATGTTTAATACAAGATTTTAATTTGATATCACCACAAATGCCACTATCCCACCATATATTATCATTAACCATTTTTACATCTTGTAATAATTCTAATGATGGTGCTTTTGGAATTGCTAATACAGCACCTGCACAAATACCAACATATCCGCCACCATTTGAAATAAATTTTCTTATTGTTTTAGCACCTGCACCTGCTAATTCTAATCTTATTTTTCGTGGTTCTCCACCTGCAATAATAAAAACATCTGTATCATAATTTGTTAAATCAGATATTTTTTGAATGTCTATTTTTTTTGCATTTATAGTAGAATTTTTCTTTAAAATATTTATACATTTTTGAACTCCATAATAATCAATTATATCAATATTAGAAGATGATAATATTTTAACATTCATAATTATATTCATATTTCTCTAATATATATTTTTGTTTTTATATATTTTCGTTTTTATTTTTTACATATAACAATACATATGCATTATTAAATAGAGTATTTTTATTTTTTTCCATATTAAAATTTATTATTTTATCATCATTTAGTACGAACCACGAATTATTATTATTAATAATTGAATAATAATGACCATAAGAAAGTTCTCCTTCATGACATATTGCTCCCAATAAGTCATATGAACACTGATATTTATCATATCCTAAACAATATTTACTAAAGTCTAAATTATATATAGGAAATGTATATTCATTATTATGTTTCTTTTTTGATGTATTATATTTTTTTAATGTTATAAATAAATATTTTGGAGAATTAACTATTTTTAATTCTTTTACAACTTTATACTTTTTTTTTGTTTTTTCATCATATAATTTTGAATCTAATGTTTCATTATTAAAAAAAATATCTAAATTTTCAATTAAATTATTTCCACCAAATTCCAATGTTAAATTATTAAAATGTTCATATTTTGTAGATATTAATTTATTATGACTATCAGACTCTATTGATTTATATTGATAATAATACATACCGTAAAATAATTCATTAATAATTGAATATTTATAATTTAAAATTTTGGATAGTGCATTTACCGATTCAATAACTAGTATATCTGTATCATTTTTTGGTTTTCCTTTATAATTAACTTCTATATCATATTTTAAATTTTCATGAATTAAATCTAAAATAATTAATAATATTTCTTGACTATCGTGTTGTTCATATCCATTAAAATCAGTATAAATAGATTGTATCGAAGTTAATAAATTTTTTGGAATCAATATTTTATTATTATTATTTGAATAATCATTTATTAAAGAAAAAAAATTTTGTATAAAAATTATATTTTTTTTAATATTATTATCTTTTAAATTACTATCTTTTAAATTACTATTTAATTCTTTTAAAAATATCTTACTTGTAAAGTATTCTTTTATTTCTGTTATAGTAAATATTAATTGTAATGTTGCATTTAAATAGCATGTATTTCCTAAATTTACGAATCCATTCATATTATTATTTATATAGATATATCATTTTAAATATATTTAATTTAAAAAAAATCGATGCATATTTATTAATTAATATATAATTCGTCTATTAATACACTACTCATTTATTAATATTCTATAAAAATTGTAAAAATGTCAGGAAGAAGTTCACCACCAACATCAACATATAATAAAGAAAATTGTAATCCTTCCAATATGAATAGTAATCCCGTAGAAAACCCATATAATAGTAATAAACCCCATGGTCTTTTTTTTTCGAGTATATATTATGAATCAAAAAATAACAACGCATCAAAAACAAAAAAATATGGAGGTGCATTCAAGTAAGTAAAATATTAAAAATTTAAAAATATTAAAAAATATTAAAAAATATTAAAAAATCATATTACATATAATAAATTTATTAAAAAATATTAAAAAATATTAAAAAATATTAAAAAATCATATTACATATAATAAATTTATTAAAAAATATTAAAAAAATGATTTATAATGTAAAAATAATTATAATTATAATACTAAATTATGCTACGTACTAAATTATACAAAAGCAATAATAAAAAAGACTTATGTTTTCAAATTACTGATTGGAGTAGCAATGATACATATATTAATAATAAAGATGAAGAAGAAGATGATGAAGAAGAAGTTAATGAAAATAAATATAAAAAGAAAAAAAGACGATTAATATTAAGGGGATATGGTATAACAAAAGAAGGTTATTCAGTAAGTATCCATATATTTAATTTTAAACCGTATTTTTATATCAAGATACCAGAAGATTGGGATGAAACAAAATTTAAATATTTTAAAAACGAATGTATGAAAATGATACCAGAATATAACCATGAAGGGTTAGATGAAGCAGTTATGGTATTACGCAAAGAATTTTATGGATTTACAAATAATAAATTATTTAAATATGGATTATTTAAGTTTAAAAATCAAAGTTGTTATTATTCATTAATAAGAGTTTTTAGAGAAAAAAAAATTTATATGAAACGTTTTGATGAAGAATTTGATTTTTCAAAAAAAATATATGAAACTAAAGTTAATTCATTAATTCGATTTTTTCATAATAACAATTTAGACCCATCATCATGGATGGGTATTAGTGCAGGTAAATATATATTAAATACGCCCAAATTAACAAGATGTCAGTTAGATATATCTGTTGATCATAATGATATATTTAAAACAGATTTAAAGATGACTCCTAAAATTGTTGTAGCGTCATTTGATATTGAATGTACAAGTTGTGATGGTGCTTTTCCTAAGTTTAGTAGGAAAGAGGATAGAATAATTCAAATTGGTACAACAGTATGTATTTATGGTGAAAATGAATGTTCTTTACAATACATATGTACATTAAAAAAGTCAGACCCTGTTGATGGAGCTATTGTTGAATGTTATGAAACAGAGCGTGATTTATTAATAGGATGGGCTAAATTTATTGAAAGATTAGACCCAGATGTTATGACAGGTTATAACATCTGGGGTTTTGATTGGGAGTATATTTATGAAAGATTAAAGATGGAAAATTGTGTAAGTGTTGTTTTTAAACATTTAAACAGATTAAAAAATAGTAGTGATTACAAACAAGATATAACAATTCAAGATTTATCATCAAGTGCGTTAGGTGTTAATATATTAAAATATATTAATATTGAAGGTATTGTACAGATTGATTTGTTAAAGGTTGTGCAACGTGATCATAAACTTGATTCGTATAAATTAGATAATGTAGCAAAAGTATTTATGGGACAACAAAAAGTTGATTTAAGTCCACAACAATTATTTGATAACTATAAAAATGGTTCATCAGAGAAAATTAAAGAAATTGCTGTCTATTGTATTATGGATTGTGTATTAGTAAATAAATTAATTAATAAATTACAAGTAATTACGAATAATATGGGTATGTCCAATGTATGTATTGTTCCATTTTCATATTTATTTATGAGAGGTCAAGGTATTAAGATTTTTTCATTGGTTGCTAAGTTTTGTAATGATGAAGGTTTCGTAATCAAGGATTTAAATTCAGATGATATTGATACAAATTCATATGAAGGGGCTATTGTATTTGTACCAGAACCAGGGGTATATTTTGAACCAGTTGTAGTAATGGATTATAATTCATTATACCCATCATCAATGATTTCAGAAAATATATCACATGATTCACTTTTAGGATTTAAAGAATTTTATTTAAAAGATAAAAAAATAAGAAATGAAAAAGACGAATATGAATTAGTAAATGATACAATAAATCATGATTTAGAAGATTTAGAAGGATATCATTATAATGATATTGAATATGATATTTTTCAAGGACTCGATGATGATAAGAAAAAAGTTGGATATAAAGTTTGTCGATTTGCTGAATTAGATAACGGTGATAAATCGGTATTACCCCGTATTTTAAGGAAATTATTAAATGCAAGAAAGGATACAAGAAAAGTAATGAAATATAAAACAGTAATATTAGATGATGAAAGTTATAGTGGTTTATTAGAAGAGAAAGATGAAATATATGAAATAAATAATTTAGAATTAGGTGTAAAAACATTTAAAAAATCAGATGTAAAAGATATTAAAATAACAAACAATGATTTTCAAATAGCAGTATTAGATGGACTTCAGTTAGCATATAAAGTAACATGTAATTCGTTATATGGACAAGTTGGAGCTGCAACAAGTTCTATATGTTGTAAAGAATTAGCAGCTTGTACAACATCTATTGGAAGAAACATGGTTGTCGTAGCAAGAGATTTGACTTTAGAAAAATTTGAAGGCAGTAAATTAACATATGGTGATAGTGTAGCTAATTATACACCAATATATATTAAAAAATATGATAATATATATTTACTTGAAATTTCTTCAGTAGTTGATAAATTTGGTGATAAATGGAAGAATTGCATTGAGGAAGGAAAAGAAGACAAAGAATATTGTGAGTTACATAATATTGAAACTTGGTCAGAGAAAGGATGGACTAAGTTATATAGAGTAATTCGTCATAAATTATCAAGTCATAAAAAAATGTTTAGAATTGAATCACGAAACGGTCTTGTTGATGTAACTGATGATCATTCATGTTTAACAAAAGATGGAAGTATTATTTCACCAAAAGATATGACAAGTAAAACTGAATTATTATATCATTATATGGACAATGAAATTACAAATTTCGGTATTGATATTGATGCTAAATTTTATGATAATCAAGTAGAAAGTGCTATAATGTTTAATATATTATATAATAAAGATGTAGATGTAGATGTATGTATTAAAGTTGTTAATAATAAATATAACATATATTCAAATAAAAAATATGAAAATAACAATGATGACAACAATGAAAACAATAATGAAAACAATAATGAAAATATCAATGATATCAATAATGAAAATAATAATGAAATAAAAATAACAGAATTAAAGGGTTATAATGATTATGTATATGATTTAACAACAGAAAATCATCATTTTGCTGCAGGAATTGGAAATATGATAGTACATAATACTGATTCTGTATTCATTAACTTTACGGATACAATTAAGGCAAAATATCCAGAACAGACTTTAACAGAGCGGGATTTATTAAGAGAATCAATTATACTTGGTGAAGAGGCAGCAGCCCATATTAATACTTATATGAAAGCACCACAGAATATTGAATATGAAAAAACATTCTGGCCATTCTGTATATTTTCAAAGAAGAGATATTTTGGAAATAAATATGAATTTAATTTAGATAAATATAAGCAAACATCAATGGGTATTGTATTAAAAAGACGTGATAATGCTCCAGTTGTAAAATCAATATATGGGGGTGTAATTGATATTATATTAAATAAAAGAAATGTAGAAGAATCCAAGAAATATTTTAAAAATGCTGTTAAGAATTTACTAGATGGTAACGTGGATATTAGTCAATTGGTAATTAGTAAAACAGTTAAAAATGAATATGCGAATCCAACATTAATAGCTCATAAAGTTTTAGCTGATAGAATGGGTATAAGAGACCCTGGTAATAAACCACAATCAAATGATAGAATACCTTATTGCTTTATTGATGTGTCAAATTTAAAATGTACAATATGTAACTCAAAAGTAAATGCTGAAAAATGTAAATGTGTTTCATGTATGAATATATATTGTTATACCCATTTAAATAATCATAAAAATAGTTGTAAAAAAATATGTAGATTCTGTCGTGAAGAAAATGATTTAGTAAAGTGTAATACATGTTTTGGGAATTATTGTTCCACATGTTTAAAAAAACATAATCTACGCACGGATAAATATAAAAAACAACATAATGATAAATGTAAAAAACCATTATCAAGTAAATTATTACAAGGTGATCTAATAGAAACCCCACAATATATTAAAGATAATAATTTAAAAATAGATTATAATTATTATTTAACGAATCAAATTGAAAAACCAGTATTTCAAATCTTTGAATTAGTAATGAAAAATCCACAAAAAATAATTGAAGATGCTGTAAGAGAACAAAAAAATATAAAAAATGGTAATACATCAATTAAACAATGGTTCACAGCAATGAATAAAACAGATACTCCATCAAATAATAATGTTAAAAAAATAGAAACAATAATTATTAAAAAAGATGATAATAAAGATGATAATAAAGATGATGATAAAAATATATTAGATGATTTTGAAGAAGAATTTGACGATAAATATAATTAAATATAAAAATTTATACAATATATAATAATTTTTTTACAAAATATATATAAATTAATATAAGTAATATGCTAAATGATATTTTATAATTTATATTTATAATCTTTTTTTTATAAACTATATTATCAAGTAAATTATTTAATAATAAGCTTATTATTACAGATGATATAATACTAATAACAATGATAATATAGTAATTATGTTTTATTATTAGTTTAAAAAATTTTCCTATTGAATTTGAATTAATAATTAGATGTTCATTTGTATAAAAATAAAACAATATTAGTAATCCTACAATACTAACTATTATTTGAGATGTATGAATAGACATTGAGAAATATCGTTTTAATGGGAGAGTTACTAATAATCCAGCTTCTGGTATTGGTGTACATGTAACAAAAAATGCCCATATAAATATGGAAATAACCAAACCTTTTGTGTAACCATTATATAAAAATAAAAATAAAAATAAAAGTATAAAAAGGATTACAACTATATTATATATATATAAATGTAATTTATTATCAGTATTATTATCAGTATTATTATCAGTATTATTATCAGTATTATTATCAGTATTATTATCAGTATTATTATCAGTATTATTCTTTATATTTAATAATAGAAATGATATTACTATTAAAAATAATATACATGATATAAAAATATTTGTTAATATATGTTTCATTATAAATTATATTAATATAATTAAATTACTTTTCTCATAAATAGATAACCTTTTTCTTTAATATTATTTATTAGTTTTTCATTTATATTTGTAAATGAAAGTGATTGTGTCTTTGATGAGTCAAAATTACAAAAATGAGTTTGTGATTTTATAATATCCTTTTTTAATACATATAATAATATATTTATAAAATAATGTTCATCAGGACATTGAAGATTTTTAAAATATTGTGTAAAATCATTATCTATTAATAATTTTATATCATCACGAATTAATATCATATTTGGTTGTTGTTTGACAAATTGTTGATATGTAATATATTCTTTCATTTTATCACCCAATTTTAAATATCTATCTTTTAGATTAAAATCGATAAATGAAACAATTGATTTATTTAAATTATTTGTAAAATTTTCATAAAATTCAAAAGTATATAATGGAATACAATTTTGACTACAAAAAATAAAAACGTTACCATCAGTATTTTCTTCATATGCTTCTTTAAACATTTGTAATGTAGATTGTACAATTGATATATCTGATTTATGTATAGTCTTAATTTTATTTTTAACTATATTTATTGGAAAATTATATATATTATTTGTTGTAGAATATTTTGGATGTATCCATACTTTATATTTATTTACATCTATATTATTAAAGAATGTGTTCCAATATTTTATTGGAATTATATCATTATATGTCAAGAAACAAAATATAATCATATAATAAGTAATAAAAAAAAAATAAAATTTTATCTCATAATCTCATATACTTTTATTTATTTCATTTCATTTCATTTCTTATAATTAATAGATATACCACTATCCATTTATGAAAGTTATCTCTATCTACTTTCATTTTATTTTGAAAATTAATTAATTTATCTCTTATATGTGGACGTGGAAAAATATGACTAAATGATTTTATCATTTTTATTAAATTCTCTGTTTTTAATGGACCCTTTTTTAAATTATAATAAATATATATGTTAAAAAATTGTTTAATTATATAATATGTTAAATAATTTGATTTATAATATTTTTCAGCTTCTTTATTTGACCATATTCTTTTATAAATTCTTTTATTTACACTATTGTGTAAATGTACAGTTAAATTAAATAGATTCATTTTATTTATATTTTCATATAAATTATTCTCATCGTTGTCTAACATTAACATAAAATGATTCCTACATATTGAACATGGTAATAATATTTTAAATGTATTCATAAATATTTCATAATGTTTATTTTTTTTAATATTTTGATTTAGTGATAATTTATGAAAAAATAACCATGTTAAATTTTGCCAATTAGAATTCATTATATAATACTATATAATATTATAACTTATGATGATATTATTGGTTCAAAATAATTTATAGATTGACCATTAATATTATTATATACTTTTCTATTAACAATTGGTATAATTGTCATACAATCAGACGTTAAATAAAAATTATTATTTAGTAATTTAAAAAAACTATTTGTTTGTAAAACTAATGTTTTTTTATTTTTTAAATTAGTTATTAATAATTTTTCACTTACTTTATTAAATAAATATATTTGATTAAAATAATTAATTAAGTAACTACTATTTTTATTTTCTAATATTAATGATATTTTATTATTGTTTATAATATTTTCTTTTAAAATTTTCATATTGTTTAAATTATACATGTTTAAATTAGAACTTATTACTTTATGAGTATTAATTAAATATTTTTTATTATAAAAAACAATATTCATATAGTTATTTTTATTTTTTGATGTTTCTATATCCTTAATATAATTATCGTTTTTACATGATGTTGTTAAATCATTTAATATATTATTAATATTTATATCTTTATTCGACTTATTAGCTTTATTATGATCTATTTTTGTAACATTAAGAACAATATTTTCATTTTTTGTTTTACTATTTTCATTTATTAAAATAATATTTTTTATTTCTTGGAGTATATCATCTGTATTATTATCATCAATAGAATCATCAACAATGTCATCAACAATATCATTTTTCTCTTCGATAACAATATCCATAGTATCATTTTTCTCTTCGATAACAACATCGACAGTATCATTTTTCTCTTCGATAACAACATCCATAGTATCATTTTTCTCTTCGATAACAACATCGATTGTATCATGTTTCTCTTCGATAACAACATCGATTGTATCATGTTTCTCTTCGATAACAACATCGATTGTATCATGTTTCTCTTCGATAACAACATCGACAGTACCATTTTTCTCTTCGATAACAACATCGATTGTATCATGTTTCTCTTCGATAACAACATCGACAGTATCATTTTTCTCTTCGATAACAACATCGACAGTATCATGTTTCTCTTCGATAACAACATCGACAGTATCTCGTGTTTCTCGGATAGTTACATATTCTTTAATATTTTCTTTAGTATTATCTAATTTTTGAATATTTATATCAGTT
>Ga0209151_1001160_pt1 | contig 16617 bp, 7 predicted proteins | sample SaaInlV_DNA_165m_FD_184688 | JGI IMG/M metagenome (GOLD analysis project Ga0209151, IMG submission 184688) | Marine microbial communities from expanding oxygen minimum zones in the Saanich Inlet - SI075_LV_DNA_165m (SPAdes) (version 2) | ecosystem: Environmental > Aquatic > Marine > Unclassified ...
AAACTATTAATGAAATGTCAGGTGTAATATTGTAATATTAAAATATTTTACTTATTATACAGGGAGAAATAATTAATAATGTAATTTTAATTAATTTTATACATTTTAAAAGCTTTTTAAAAGCGGAGACAGTAGAAAAGAAAGATACATACGAAAATAATAATAGTTCTGACAATGACACTATTGTCTCAAATGTTACTGAAATGTCTCAAACACTCAATTTTCATAATCTTCCTACATCATCTAATTGGTCAAGGGTTGTTCAAGGTGTTACTGATAATCAACAAAACATTGAATTGTGGGAAAAACGGCTTGAGGAAATAAATAAAAAAAAGAAAAATTTTCTTGATAATAAGTATTACAATCCTGAGAGAGAAGGACATAAAAACAGATTGAAAACATTGAATGAGAAAATTGAGATGTGTGAAAAATTAATTCAACAACTCAATGAAGAACTTCTTGATGAAGAAGATGATGATGAGTGGTAATGTCTAAATTTGTGTTCTCTCTTTTAGGATGGTTTTGACGTGTTAAAGTGATTCAATTATCTTTGGCTCTTTTATGTTTTTCATTCATATAATATTTATAAGTTATTCATAATATTCATAAATCATTTTATATATTATAATGTTTGTGGTGTTTTTATATATTATCAATAATTTTAATCATTTTATTTAAGTCATTATTAGTGTATTTTTCATAATTATTTTGATATTTATGTAATTTATCAAAAAACATAATAATAATATCTAATTTTTTATTTATTTCATCTTCATTATTATCATTAATTTGATCTAAATAAAACTTTTCTTTATTTTCTAACATTTTATTTATTTTGGCTAATAATTCAATATCTTCTCTATAAATTTCATATGTATTTTTATATATACAATCTACTTCATGAATTTTCATACAATTATTATCAATATCATCTGGTTTTAATGTATTATCAACTAAAAATACAGTTATATAATCATTACAAATAGTTTTAACATCTAAACATAATTTATCTAATAAATCAACAACTTCATTTTTATCACTTAATTTTTTATTAGGTATTTCTTCAATTATATTATTAAATAAATCAATATTATTTTCATCATAACTATCTTTAATTAGTTCAATATCATCCAATTCTATTTTATCATTTAATAATTTATTTAATTCAACATTATTGGTATTATTTGGTTTTATATTTTTAATATTTTCATAATTATTATTATCTTTTATAAAATTTAAATTATTACAAGTATCAATATTAAAATCTTTTCTTCTAAGTTCAGTTATATCTAAACTAATTTGATTATATTCTTCTAATATTGATTTCATATAATTTAATTGTGTTTCGTACTTTTTAATATTTTCTTCATCATCAAAAATTTTAACACCATCATTTTTATCACTATTCATATGTTTATTATCATTTATTTCATCTGATGCTTTATAATCTTTAACTGGTTCAGTGTTATGAATTAAAAATATAGAATATCTCTGTTTAAATTCTTTTCTTATATCACGATATTTATCAAGTTCTATATCATTATAATTCATTTTTTGTATCCACTCTAATAATTCACTAATAGCTTCAATAACTTTTTCTCTTGTCTCTTCATCTGCTTTTAATTCTTTATTATTTAAATTATCAATAATTTTTCTACTCTCATAAATTATATTATTATATGATTGTTTCTTTTCTTTATCAATTCTATCTCTTTTATCCATTAATTTAGCTTTTTCAATAATTTCATTTAACTCATCTTCATTTAGATTTTGTTTATTTCCAAGAATTCTTAAACTTTTTTTATTTAATGTATTATTTAAATCTTCAGCTTTAATATTAATTATTCCATTATGGTCTATAGAAAAAGTTATTTGTATTTCAGGAATACCTCTTTTTTGTTTTTCTATACCAGTTAATTTAAAATCACCTAATAAAATATTATCCTTTGTAAATTTTCTTTCTCCTTCAAATATTTTAATATCTATTTCTTCCATATCATCAGTGTCAGTTGTATATTTTTTTACTTTTTTAACAGGAATAATAGTTCCTCTTTTTATAAAAATATCCATAATACCCCCACTTGATTCTAAACCTATAGATAATGATGTTCTATCAATTAATAATAATCTATCTTCAATATCTTTTTGATTTAATAAACAATAACCATATCTTGAAGCACCAATAGAAACAACCGTATTTGGGTCAATAGAACAATTAATTTCTTTTTGAAAATATAATTCAATATTATTAATAATAATAGGCATTTTAGTCATTCCACCAACCATAACAACTTGGTCTATTAAACATTTATCTATCCCACAAATACCTAACAATTCATTAATAGGTTTAATCATTAAAGATATTAAATCCTTACAAATCAAATTTAAATCTTCTCTTGTTATTGAAACTTCTAAATTTTGATTGTCATAAAAATTATTAATAATCACTTTAGTTTTTAAATTATCACTTAATGAAATTTTACATTTTTCAGTTAAATATTTTAATTTTTGCAAATTTTGTTCTGTAATTTTTTCTAAAAAATCTTCCGGATTTATTTCATACTTTTCAATAAAACAACTAATACAATATTCCATTAACTTTCTATCAAAATCACTTCCACCAAGATTACTATTACCACTTGAACCAATAACCTCATAATCATTCTCTAATATTCTTAATAAACTTATATCTAATGTTCCACCACCAAAATCAAAAACAATAACTTTTTCTTCTATTGAATTTAAATTTCCAATTCCATAACATAATGACGCAGCGGTAGGTTCATTTAATAATCTTATAACATTAAAACCAGAATGTGTAGCACAAGTTTTAATTAATTCTCTTTGATTATCATTAAATCTTGCAGGAACGGAAATTATAACATTATTAAACTCTTCTTCAATATTATAATTTTCTTTTAAATAGTTATTACATAAATAATAAAAAGACATAAAAATATGTGTAACTATCTCTTCAATACGATATTTTTTATTATTATAAACAATAATAATATTATCATTTTCATCACTTTCTAATTGATATGCTAATAAGTTAATATATTTTTCATCTAATTCAGAATATTTTTTACCAATTAATTTTTTAATTTCATAAACAACAAAATTATCATATTCTAATTTTTCAAAAATTTCTTTTCTTTTATATGCTTCCAGACCAATTATTTTTTTATTATCAGTAATTTCAATAACCGTTGGAATAATCTCTGAATCATCAATATCTTTTATAATTATTGGATTATTCTCATACCAAAAACTTATACAAGAATTTGTTGTTCCAAAATCAATTCCAAAACATATATTATCATTATTCATAATTTTATTATTACAATTTAATTTTATATTAATTATTAATTTTATACGAATTATATAAAAAATTAACAGTTAAATTTACTTTTAATAATATTTTCAATTTCTTTAAAAGCATTAATTAAACTTTCATTAATAATATAATTATTTTCATAACCAGATAATTCATTAGTAAAATGAAACTTAAAAATATTACCTTTGACACTATAATACCTTTCACCATTACATTGTTTAAAACTTAATTTAGCTTCACCAGAACTTTCTAAATTTTTAACAAAATTATTAAATAATGGAATTTGATTACGTGTATAAAAACGATAAATCGGCTCAAGACTATATTTTGGTTTCTCATAAATATCATTAATATCAAATTCAAATTTACAAATAATATTATCACCATTTTTTAATTCAATATAACCAAAATATAAATCAAATGGATTCCTATCTTCATCATAAATATCATCTAAAGGATAAAAATAAGCTGTGTATTCTTCCATTTCTTTTTCTTTAATAATAAATATCAATACTATTATTTTTCAATTTTTTGTATTATTTTATTAAAGAGTTCTATCATTTTATTGATAAAATTATCTAATTCATTAATATTATTTATTTTTATATTTCCTATTTTTGCATTATTTAATCCAGAAAATTTACCATATTCACTATAATTAATTATTAAATTTTTATATATTTTAGTTACATTAAAATCATTATCTATTTCAGAAATTATTAATGAATTGATATTTGATATTGTTATATGAAAAGGCATTTGTAATATCCATTTATTATCAAAATTAGATTTTTCATATTTAATTATCATATCTTCTTCATTATTTGTTATATTTATTTTTGCTTCATATTTATCATTTATTTTAAATCTAATAATATTTACATTATTATTTATTATATGTTTAATTTCATCTGAAAATATACAATTATATTTTTTATTTTCAATAATTTTTTTATATATTTCTTTAAAATTTTTCCAAGTATTATTATTTTTAATGTAATTAATTATTTGTTCTTCCATTATAAATTTATATAAATTATACTTGTTATATTTAAATAAATTTATATAAATTATACTTGTTATATTTAAATATTTTTATTATCTTTTTAATTAAAATATTATAATTATAATTATAATATCATAATATTTATAATGTCATCTTCTGGTGGTTTAATACAAATAACTAATTATGGAAGCCACGATATAATGCTTACAAATAATCCTGAAATATCTTTTTTTAAATTAATATACAGGCGCTATACTAATTTTGGAAAAATGTTTATAGAACAACGTTTTGATAATCCAATTGGTTTTGGTCAAACATCAGTATTAGATATTCCAAAAGCTTACGATTTATTAAGTAATCTTATTCTTAAAATTAAATTACCCATTTTAGATTTAAAATTTATTAATGATAAAATCAAAAAAAATAATGATGAAAAATTAAAAATATATAACAAATATTACACACTTTTCCTAAATTTTAAATTACAATTACAAAATATTGTTAATAATTATTTTAATGATTTAGTATCACCTAATTCTAATTATATTACAGATTTAGATATTTTAATAAGAGATAATATTACTGAAAGACAATATAATGTATTTTTTGAAATTGTTGATTATTTCTTTAATACTATGAATATAACTTCCCAAAATGCAAATTATTATAAAAATGCATCATTATATAAATTAGTTGATGATGTTTTAACCTATAATTATAAAGATTTATCAGTTCAAAATATTTCATTGGATATGTTTCAAAATTTAATTAATGTAAATATGGAATTATTAGATGAATTAAATAAAATATTATATGATGTAATGCTTTCTCATTTAAATAATAATTCAAAAATATCTTTAGAATGGATTGATAAAATTGCTATTTATATGTTTGAATTTTTAGAAATTAATATTGGAAGTAATAACATAGTAAGATTATTTCCAGACTATATTGATACTTACGGTCAATTAACATATAGAAATGAAGAAATTTATAATCAAATGATTAATAATAGAAAAATTAACGAAAGTATAAAATTCTTTTTAAATAAAAATGATGCCGATAATTATGTTTATTTACCTGTTCCTTTTTGGTTTTGTCAAACATATGGTTTAGCTGTTCCCTTAATAGCATTACAATTTAATAATTTTCAATTTAGAATGAGAATAAATAATTATTTTGATTTACTTAAAATTACATATACAGATGATTTAGAACAAAAATTTGTTGAAAATATTATTAATATTTATAAAGAAGAAATATTAGTTTATATTGAAGAACAATTAAAAGAGCAACTAAATATTACAGTTTTATTAGAATATGTTAGTTTAGATAGTATTGAAAGACAAAAATTCGTTCAAGCAGGACACGAATATTTAATTACACAAAATCAGATGATTGAATTTACTGATGCTACTCCTTTAAATAATAAATTTAATATAAATTTCTTTCATTGTGTTAAAGAATTATGGTGGTTTGTTTCTACAAAAAGACCAAGTAATGATTTAATAATTGGTAATAATAATGAAAATAAATATTATAAAGAATTAGACACAAAACAATATTCTTGTAAAAGTGATGATTATATCAATTTTATTAATTCTTTATTTAATCCTTTTGAAGAGTTTAACGCTTTAGATTTTATGAAAGGTTTAACTATTTATGAAAATAAAATTATTAATAATGTTATTACAAATGAAGATTTTATTAATGATATTAATTATCTTTTAACATTTAAATTATCTAAAATACCTTATTGTAAAGCAAGTTCAATTATATTTAATAGTGTCACTTTCATAGACCAAACATATAAATTTTTTAATTATTTACAACCGTATAAATCATACAATTCTACACCAGTTTTAGGAACAAATGTATTCTCCTTTTCATTATTCCCAACTGATTTTCAACCATCCGGTTCAGTTAATCTTGGAAGAATTCCTGCTGTTAATTTAAGATTAGAATTATTACAACTTAATAATATTAAAAATAATGATAATAATGAAGAATTCTTAGATTATATTGTTAGAATATATGGAACAAATTATAATGTATTAAGAATAATCGGTGGAATAGCTGGTTTAGCATATCAATACTAAAAAAAATGTTCTTGTGGATATAAAATAGATAGGAATATGAATGGTTCAAAAAATATATTATTAAAATGTATTAATGAACTAAATTAGGTATGAGAGCCTAATTGTAGAACCTTAAACAGCATTATACAAAACTATATATAGTAATATATTTTTATATATAATTATGAATATTGATAATAAAAAAGTTAAGAAACAGTTTTAATGTTAAAAAAATATATTTTATCATTTTTAAAAAATTCAATATTATTAAATTTTTTGATTAGTATTTCATATAGATTTTTTCTATAATAATTTTTTATATTTAATAATAAAATTAATTCAATATCATCTAAACTTATATTTGTATTACTTATTAACCAAATTAATATTTTATATTTTTTTTGTGATAAATTAACAATTTTAAAATCAAGAAAAAAATTATTATATTTTTTAACAATAAATCTAATATGATTATTTAATTCATTATAAAAATAATAATTAATATTAAATATTTTAGGAGAACAATTTATACAATATAAATTATTATGTTTTAATAACCATTTTAATATTTTTGTATTATCAATTTGTATTTTAAATAAATATTCCTCAATAAAATGCTTAAAAATATCTTTATTAAAATTTATCCCATATTTTAACATTTTTAAATTATTATTTTTTATTGAATATTGAATATATTTTTCCATAAATCTTTCAATTGTTTCACCTTCAACAAAATAAATTTTACTATTATCAAAATTATTCTTTTTACAATACCACTGAATTAACACAAAATTATTATTTATACACAAATTCTCAAATATATTATATTTCTCTTTATCAAAAATTTTTAATAAACAATTACTTATTTTATTTAAATTTAACACATCCTTAAAATTTACATTTATTAAATTAATTTCATCCATATACCTACTATTCGTTAATATTAAATATTTATCATCATCATACATAAATTATTATTAAAATTATAAAATAATAATATCACATATTAAAAATTTATTACTCTAAAAATACTACATAATATAATAATTTCATCACTATAAAAATATAACCTAATATTTTTTCATATTTGTATATTCTTAAATACTTAAAAATTTGTTTCTTATTATTTATAATTTAAAACCGATTATACAAATATTTTATTTTAATAAATAATATTAATATGACAGGGTTCATACAATTAATTTGTTCTGGAACAGAACAAATGTTTTTAAATAATAATGCCACAATTGATTTTTTTCATATAATTTATAGAAGATATAGCAACTTTTTTATTAATACAATAGTTGAAAATAATAATAATATAAATAATATTGAAAATACTGTAACAAGTTTTATCGTTCCACCATCTGGTGATTTGCTTTCTGAAAGTTATTTGAAACTACAATCTCAAGAAAATTTTATTGAAATTTTAGAAAAAACAGACACAAATAATACATTAAATACAAATATTTTAGATTTTTACAATAATTATTCAATTAAAAAAGATAGTTTTAATAAACAAAATATTGAAAAAATAGATATTATTAAAATAAATTTATCAAATTATTTAACTATTCAATATATTAATTTATCTAATTTAGATAATCAACAAGAATTTCAAGATTTAATAATAAATAATCAAAGTTTATATTTAGAAACAAATAATTTAAATATATACTATAATATTAATATTTTATATAAATTTTACTCATTTATAACGGAAGCTGTTTTGCCTGAAAATATTTTAAATACAGACTATCTAAATATATTATTTAATTCTATTAATTATTCTCAATTAAAATATATTAGAATTGATTTAAAATATTTAGAAACATCTTTTAAAATAATTTCAAATAATGTTAAATATCAAGAATTAATTGAATTATTTCTTAATAATCAAGATATTAATGATAATAATAAATTTAAAATATCTAAAAATGATTTATATTTATATGTAAATAATGAAAATTTAACAACATTAATATTTAATAATATTTACAATTCAATAAATGAAACAAATACATTTATAAATTATAAAACAAAATTTCAAAAATCAACCACAATTATTAATAATGAAGAATTTAATGAATTTATTTTATATAATAAAGAACCTTTTAAATATTATATTATTAATTATAATGATAATGTTATTACCAATTATAGTTTTGATAATTTTAATAATAATGATTTTAATGAAAGTTTAATTCAAAATGAAACTAATCTAATTAATACTTTTAATCTTAATAATCAAAATAATTTAAGTTCTATATTTTTATTAAGATTATTTGTTTATTTATTTAATGATGGTAATATTAATTTAGAACAGTTTATAAATATTATTAATAGGAATACTGAAAATAATATTCTTAGTTTATCATATTTAAATAGTAAATATCAAAATAATAATAATTTCTATATTAAAACTTTAGAATTATTATTTGAAAATAATACACTATTAGCATCAAATGACTTTTATTCAAGTTTGGTATATCAATTTGAAACAAATAATAATTATTTTATTAACTTTATTAATAAAAGAATAAATAATTATACAAGTGTGCTAATTAATAAATTTATTATATTGAAAGAAGTATTAAAAATATCATTAAATAATTTAAGAATAAATAATATAACAAATAAAATAATAGATACTATTTTAATTTTTTCTTCAAATACAAAATTAAATATTATTAATAATTATATTAAATTAATTGTTAATTTAGATAGTAATAATTTTTTATTTGATTTATTTGAAAATAATCAAATATTATATTATCAAGAATTATTAAATAATTTTATAAATAAAAATATTAATGAAATAACATATTATTATCAATACTCTTTTAATTTTTATAAATTAACAAGTAATTCAACAAAAGTATTAAAAGATATTTATAATAAACAATCAAATTATATTTATCAATCAACAGGTAAAAATACTTTTAACATTTATAATAATCAATTTTCTATATTTCCTCTTTCAAGTTCATTATTTTCAAATTCAAATAATTATTTTAATATAAAACTTAAAAAATTTATTAATGAAATTAATACAGAAATATATGAAATATATATTACAAATAGTTTTAAATTAGAAAATATTATTAATAATAATTTTATCAGTAAAAATGAATTTATTGAAATTAATAAAGATATAATTGAAAATTTAACTAAAAGTATTCTCAATTATTATAATAAAAGAATTGAAATACCAAAATTATTAAAATTAAATGAATTAAATAATTATACAAATAGTATTAATCAATATACTTGTTTTGATATATATAATGAAAATTATAATGCCATCATATTAAATAATATATATCTTACAATAAATCAACAATTATTTAATAATAGTTTTGATAGTATTAATATAAATAAATTTTATTTTTCAGTAGGTTCTCCATTATATAGATTATTTTACTTATTTAACTTTTTATGTATAATGACAGAAGATGAAAAATTAATAAATATATTACCATTTGATTTAATTACATTAAGAAATTTTACATTATATTTTATTTTATTATATTTCAATATTACTTTACCATTTAATATATCAAATATTAGTTATGATTTTAATAATTTTAATTTTAATGATAGATTTATTTGTTATGATAAAATTAACATTTTAGATAATATTGATAATTTGTCAGTAAGTATATATTCACCATTTTATTTTATTAAAACAAGTGATAATAATAATACAAATAATTTTGATAGCATATTTATTGAAGAATTTGAAAAATTTTTGGTAAAATATAATAATAATTTTGTTAATTTAGAAAATGTTATAATTTTGGTAAAAGAATATTTTAATAAAATTAATAATAATTTTAATGATATTATTGAAAAATTTACTCTTATTATTAAAGAACCAGAACAATATACAAATATAGATGAGTTATGTTATAATCCATTAATATTTATAAGTGATAAAATATATAATAATAATTATCAATCAACATATTCAATTGGTGTATTATTTGATAATATCAATTTAATAAATATATCAACGATTAATAATTTATTTAATCAAATAAAGAACTGTGATGGAGAAATTACGGATATTTATACTGTTGTTAATTGTAATATTAAAAAAAATAAAAACTTTATTGAAAATGACAATATAGTAGAAATATTTGAATATTTATTATCATCATTTTATAAGTTAAATAATTCTTGTTGTTTAGATGTTAAAATTAATTATAAAACCATAATTAATAATTTTGAAAAATATTGGAAAAATAATATTACATATTTAAAAAATTATTTAATTAATAAGGTAATCTTTGTAAATGGTTATAATATTTTAATACAATATTACAAAATAACAAAAAATAAAATATTATTAAAATCATTAGAACAAGAAAATTTTGAATTTCCATTATTTGAAATAATCTTAATTTTATTATTTGATTTCTTAAAAATTAATCTCTGTTCTGATATTAACACATTCATAAATAATATTGATAAATATACAAATTTTAATGAATTTATAATTAACAAATATAATAATAATATTTATATAAATTTATTGAAAGAATTAATTATTATATTTAAAACAAGTGATGATATTAATAATTTAAATTATTCTATTCTTAATACTAATAACAATAATGGAACTATTGAATTTTATAATTTATTTAATTATTCAATTAATGATATAACAAATCAATATGATAAATTTATTTATTCATATATTAGAAGAAATATACTATCAAGTATAAATAATATAGATTTTGAAGTAATTAATAATGAATTATCATTAGATGAAAGTTATGAAAAAGTAATACAAGTATTATATTCAGAAACTTTATACATCCTTCAAAATTTATATACAAATTTAAATAATAAATATTTAGAAAAAAATTATGAAAATTATGATAATGTTATAATTGAAAATTTATTAGATATTATTAAAAATTATTCAATAACAGAACATAATTATTATGAAACTATATTTTATAGAACTTCTATAAACGAAAATAATTTATTAAAATATTCAGTATATTTCTTTAATGATATAATAAATAATAGTTTTAATGTTGAATTTGAAATTAATAGATTTTTATATTATCATATGACACAATATGTTTTAACACAAATTAATGAAGATGAAATTATTTATTTAAAAAATAATTCATTATATGATACTGTTAAAATGTATAAAGACAATAAATTTAATTATGAAAAAAATTTATATATAACACAAAATAATTTAGGTTTTGAATTATTAAATCTTAATATATTTAATGATGAAATATCTCCATCTCATAATTCATTATTTATTGATTTAATTATTTCATATGATAATTTTTATGATGAATACTTAATATTTTATAATAAATGTATTGAATATAATAATCAAATATTTGAACTTTTAATTTTAAATAATGGAATTGATACAGGTTTATATTTTACTGATAATCTTAATGAAAATGAATTAAATAATTATATTAATGATTTTATACTTTTAAATGAAGATTTTTCTCCATTTAAAATTTATAATGATTTAATTAAATTTCAAAATAATTCTAATGAAATTAATTCTAAATATGATATTAACAAAGATAATATTATGAAAAAAATTGTTATATATTTATTTATGATTTTCTTAGTTTATAATAAATTACCTAATTTTATAATAGAAAATCTTAATTTAAGAACTGATTATTATTTAGAATATTTATTTCCTTCACAAAGTATTGATTTTAAAATAGAAGATGTTATTAATAATAATATTACTTATGATTTAGAAAAATTTATTATGACATATTATAAAAATAAATTAAATTTAGAAGTTCCTAATGAATATCAAGCACCTTATAATGATAGTTTTATAATACAGGTGATAAATAATAATTTGTTGAGTATTGATAATTTTTATACATTTTGTTATGAATATATTAGTTCATATTCTACAAATATTGGTAATGAAAATTTAGAAACAGTAGAATTAACAAATACAACTATTAATAACTTTACAATAACAGATATACTAAAAAATTTGAATATTATATATAATATAGACCAAGTAGATAATAATAACAAAAAATATGATATAACAAATTATAGTATTAAAATATTAAATATTTACTATGAAAACAACATCACAGATATTAATAGCAATAATAATAGTCAAAATATTAAATCAATAAATTATGAAAATATGAAAAAAAATTATGTTGATTTATTTATTAAAAATATCAATGTATTACTAACATTACCAAATTATTTATTAAATTATTATAATATTAGAATTGATAATCAAATAGATATAGTTAGTAATATTATTAGTAATACATTATTAAACAATAGTTATATTAATGAGTATGTATTAAAATTAAATGGAAATACAACAAAAAATAATTTGTATGATAATATAATTGGTTATAAAGAAAATAGTAGAAGTTTAACAATATTAAAATTATCTGAGATGGTTAATACATATGATAATTATAAATTTTCATTAATAACACCATTAGATTATGATAAAGATATTGTATTTACAAATCTTAATGTTGTTAATAATAATGGAATTAATATTTATAAAAAATTATTTAATACTGATTATGATAATTATCAATGGGAAAATAATGAAGAAATAATATATAAAAAAAAATTAGAATATTATGATACAATATTAACAAATAATAATATATTAATTAATATAAAAAAAAATAATAATAAAATTTATGTAAAAACATTTATTGATATATTTTATACATATTTATCAAATGCTTATTATTTAAATAATACAACATATTTCATTACATTTAAAAAATGTTTAGAAATATACCTTAAGTATAATAAACTTGTAATATTTGAAAAAGATAATTTAATAAAAAATGTTTGTGATTTTGAGGAAATAAATAAACTTATTGATAGTATATTAAATGACAAATTAACTTCTATAGAAGATATTTCTAATTTAATTACAGGAATATATTTTTATTTAGTATTTGAAAAAAAAATAAACAATATTGAGAAAAATACCATAGAAGAAGATTTTATCAATTTTTTTAATAATTTAGATGTAGAAAATAATTACTTTTTTGAATATCAAAATACTTTATATAATTATATTAATAAATTAGAAATATTAAATATTGATGAAATAATAATTCAGAAACAAAAAGATGAATTATTAGATATTAATAATATTAATGAATTTTTTAATGTTAAAAATTTAGAAAATATTGATAATACAACATTTATATATTATAAATTTATTCAAACAAATGATTTAACTAATTTAATTGATAAGTTTAGATTATCGATAAATGATTTGATAGAATATACATTAAATAATTCAATTAATTATCAATTAAATTTGTCTTATGAAGAATATTTTAAAGATGTTGTATTTGAATATACAAATTATGTAAATAATAGTATTGAAAATTTGGAATATAAATTATCATTTAAAGATTTTAAATATTATACATATGAATATATAAAATATATAGTTAATACTTTTGATGATAATTTAATTAAAAAACAATTCTTTGGAATAACTAAAAATATTTATGATGAAATATTTATTAATACCACATTACAAAAACAAATTATATTTATGAATAATTATTGGAAATATTCTTTATTAAATGAAAAATTTATTCCAATTCAAAATAATAGTTTATATATTTTATACATATTAAAAATATTTGTTTTAATGATTAAAAATCAACTTGGATATAGAGATAATATAAATAATGTTTTATCATATGGTAATACTTATACAACATATAATATTGAATATAATTGCTTGGATATATCAAATAGTGTTCCATTATGTTTAGATTACATTAATACAAATTATATTAGAAATAATGATTTGAATAATTATTTTAAAAGGATTATGAATAAAGTAATTAAATTAAATGTTGAATATGGTATTTTAGATAATACACAAAAATATGATAATCCAACAATATCAAAGGTATATGATGTATTAGTTAATAAAATGTGTATTGATAATGAAAGTGTAATAACATTAGATTTATTTCCAAATGTTATTAGTAATTTAATTAATAATAATACGAATATTATTGATAATAATAATAATGTTTTAGATGTTATTTTAAAACAAATTCTTAATGCATTGAATAAAAATTTTGAACCATTTATTGATATATTGGGGGGTTATAGTGATACAATAGGAGCAGAGTATTCACCATCAATAGCACAGTTAAATAGTTATTATAAAAATAATAAAATACAAATAAATGAAAATTCATCTACGATAATGACATTAATATTTTCAAATTTTAAGAATTTTTCATTGGATAATCTAAATCCATTAATTGTTATAGTATTATTTTATTTTATGTTGATGATAATTTTTATAACAGTATTTGGTGATAATTACCAATATAATTTAAATTTAATAATAGAAAGTTTAGTTAATGAAATAACAATAAATGTAAATAATAATAATGAAGAATTTATTAATGAATTAAATGCAATTTTTGAGAATGATTATGATAATATACAATTAATAGAGATTAGTAGAATATTTTTTATTAGAATATTGATGAAAAAAGGGTTAATAAATAATAATATATTTATAGAAAGTGGTATTGTCTCACAATATCAAACAAGAGGTAATCCTGAAATTAAATTGGATAGAAGATATTCAGAAAATGTATTGATTGATAAATATATTTATAATTCAAAAATAAATGTGTGGAAAAGTATGTTATTAAAAATTGTGGATGGAAATAAATCATTGGTAATAAAAAATATGAAAAGTATATCAATAGATAATATAGATTTTATAAATATTCCATTGATGTATGTTGATTTTATTGAAAATATATATAATTTGATATATGAGTTTGGAATTTTAAATATTATGGATAGACTTGATTTATTAATTGGTCCTCAATTAGTGGATCATTTTACAAGAGAATATTATGAGATTATATATGATATGACAAATGTTAATAAAGTTCCAACTGTATCTCAATTTTATGGAATTGATGGTAACAATATAATTAATACAGAATTAGCATATATTAAAAAAGTTTTTAAAAGAGATTATTATATTCCTTTATATTTTTTCTTTAAAGATAGGAAAAATGCTTTGCCGCTTATTGCATGTATGTATCCTGTAATTCAATTTAAATTTTATACAAACACAAATACAATTATTAATAATTTTTATAAGACATCATTACTTATTAAAAATCGTCCATTATATAAATTAGCAATGTCATATGATTTTATATTACTTGAGAGAGAAGAAAGAAAAAGGATTGTTGAAAATATAAATGATAATTTGATTGAAAGACATAATGATTATGTATTAACAAAATCAATTAAAAATTTTGATAGAACATTTAATGATAATTTTATAACTGTAATGTTTGAATTTGAATTAAATAATAGTGTTAAACAATTATTTTGGTCTTTAAGTTTATTTTTAAATGATTATTCTTTGCCAAATGTATTAAATCCAAATAGTGAAACAAGTTTTATATTATCAACATTATTTTACATTGATGGAATTAAAATTGATGGAATTCAACCTTTTGTTAGTTATATGACTAAAGAACAAGCAAGATTAAATAATGAAAGTCAGATACAATACGGTCAATTTGATACAGTTAATAGATATTTAACAACATATAAATACAACACAAGGTCTGACCCAGATTTTCCATATTATTCATATAGTTTTGCATTATGTCCTGAAACATTTCAACCAACTGGTTCTTATAATATGAGTAATACTAAAAGATTTGGAATTCAATTGGTAATAAATAAGACAAAAATATTAGAATATATAAAAGGTTATGGAAATTTAGAAAAATTATCAATTAATATGAAACTTTATACTTTAGAATATAATATTTTAAGATTTCAATCAAGTATTGGTGGATTATTATTTAATAAATAAAACTTAAATAAATTGTTCTATTTAATAAATAAATGGATTTATTTCTTTTACCTGATACATATACACCAAGTGTAAATAATAATGGTGATTACATTGATAATATGGATAATTTAAATAATTTAAATAATGGAATAAAATGTCCTTGTGGTTCAACAAAAACATTTAAAAGTAAAAACAATTTATCAACACATTTTAAAACAGAGAGGCATAAAAAATGGTTATTAAACTTGAATAATAATAAACAAAATTATTATATTGAAAATGAAAACAATAAAAAAATTATTGAAGA
>Ga0209151_1001178_pt1 | contig 16443 bp, 12 predicted proteins | sample SaaInlV_DNA_165m_FD_184688 | JGI IMG/M metagenome (GOLD analysis project Ga0209151, IMG submission 184688) | Marine microbial communities from expanding oxygen minimum zones in the Saanich Inlet - SI075_LV_DNA_165m (SPAdes) (version 2) | ecosystem: Environmental > Aquatic > Marine > Unclassified...
CCCCTCCAGTTGAGGAATCTATAAGTCTTGAAAGTGCTCCAACCCCTCCTCCTATTGAGGAATCTATAAGTCTTGAAAGTGCTCCAACCCCTCCTCCTATTGAGGAATCTATAAGTTTTGAAAGTACTCCAACACCTCCTCCTATTGAGGAATCTATAAGTTTTGAAAGCGCTCCACCTCCAGTTGAGGAGTCTATAAGTCTTGAGAGTGCTCCAACACCTACTCCTCCAATTGAGGAGTCTATAAGTTTTGAAAACGCTCCCCCTCCAGTTGAGGAATCTATAAGTCTTGAAAGTGCTCCAACCCCTCCTCCTCCAATGGAGGAGTCTATAAGTTTTGAAAGTACTCCAACACCTCCTCCTATTGAGGAATCTATAAATTTTGAAAGTGCTCCACCTCCAGTTGAGGAGTCTATAAGTCTTGAGAGTGCTCCAACACCGCCCCCTCCAGTTGAAGAGTCTATAAGTCTTGAGAGTGCTCCAACACCTCCTCCTCCTTTTGAAGAGTCTATAAGTCTTGAGAGTGCTCCAACACCTCCTCCTCCTGTTGAGGAATCTATAAGTCTTGAGAGTACTCCAACACCTCCTCCTCCTGTTGAGGAATCTATAAGTCTTGAAAGTACTCCAACACCTCCTCCTGTTATATCGCAAGAGGAGACCTCAAATTTTTCTAGCTCTATGACAACACAAAAAAATACTAAGAGTGGCGAAGAATCGCTTAAAGATGCTACTAAAGCACCTATAGACTCTGATATGGCAGTGAAAATCACTTTAGACGAACTCGACCGCTCAAGAATGATAGATGATATTGACAATATACTATCTGACTTTGAGGTCTTTTCTTCTTTGGAATTCTCTAGTGATAAAGAAAAAAATGATGCTGTTGTTGATAATTTGCTTTATGAATATCCTTGGCTTTTTTATAATATGCCTAATTCTTGGGCTGAAACTGACATTAGGAATAAATATACTATTCACCATGATTGGTATCACGAAAAAAAAGTAGAAAACAATATTATATCTATCATATTTTTCCATAATAAAGAGGCAATCATTAATATTAATGCAAATGAAGAAACTGGAGAAATAGTAGCTAAGTTTATAAAAACTCCTGATTCAACAGAAGAAATTTACATCATGATGTTCATGATCAATTTAAGTCCTATCATTCACATTTCTGGTCTTACAAGCCACCCGGATAAAGCTCTTAGCTACTTCTATTATTTAACGTTAAATAAATGCGTGGTAACACTTGATGAAGAAACTATTGGGTCAATCGCGGATGACTTAGATAAATATAAGACTTACTTAAACATCAGAACTATTATCACTATTGCAGATCTTGGAAACCCCAGTTTACTAATTAACATGCAACGAGGTGCATTAGAACACTGGAAAAACAAAGGTTTACTTTATCAAAATGCATCGTAAAATTATAGATATAATCCCCTTCCAATAAATATCTATACAAATCAAATTCCTTTCAGTTGCTTTGAGTGGCTTTTGTTATTATAGATTTATAATAACAACCCAAATAGGTTATTTCATAAGCTCTCAATATATCCAATGACATAATCCAGTAGAAAAAAATACAACTTCTAGGTAGACTACATCATCGGTAATATGAAAAAGGATCTATCCTATGCCAATAACTAACTCGAGCTCACGATATGGGATCATTACTAAGATTTTACACTGGGCAATTGCAGTTTTATTCTTTCTTCAAATCTATTGGATCTATATGAAATCCTACTGGTTTGAAAAAGGATCTAAACAAGGGATCCTTTATTTAGTCTATTACCATAAATCTACTGGGGTTATTTTAATGGGACTTGGTACCTTATTTATCCTTTGGAAATTAATAAATAAAAAACCCTCATTGCCTCGAGGCATGCCTGCATATGAAGTGTTTCTTGCCAAACTCACACATTTCATTTTAAGTACCGTAATTATTGTCATGCCACTATCAGGAATATTGATGTCCATGGGCTCTGGAAAAGCTATAAAGGTATTTAATATATGGGTAGTACCACAGTTAATTGACAAAAATAAAATCATAGCCTCTAATGCCCATGCGGCACATGAATGGTGCTCTTATGTGGTTTTAATAGCAGTTGGGCTCCATGTGTTAGCAGCCTTAAAGCACCACTTCATAGATAAAGATAATATATTAAAAAGAATGATTCCATTTAAATAAACTCTTTTGCTAGCAATATGACAACAATAAATATCCACCCTCTGTAATTAATTTAGAGAAAAACATGGTTAAAAAAATTTTTATTACTGGCTCTACCGATGGCATTGGCCTTGAAACAGCTAGAATACTTGTAAGAAAAGGTAATCATGTACTGGTGCATGGCCGTAACCCTGAAAAATTAAGTAAAGTTACCAATGAACTTTCTAAATTGGGAACGGTCGAAAGCTATACTGCAGATTTGTCTGATTTAAATGCAGTTAGATTATTGGCAAAAGCCATTACTGAAAAACATAATCATTTAGATGTATTAATTAATAATGCAGGGGTGCTTAAGGCTCCAAATACTATAACAGTAAATAATTTAGATATACGTTTTGCTGTCAATACCATTGCCCCCTATCTACTAACGAAAAAACTGTTACCTCTATTATCCAATCATGCACGTATTATCAACGTATGTTCAGCAGCACAATCACCTGTAAATCTTAATGCATTATCAGGGGAAATAAAGCAATCAGATGCAATGATCGCTTATTCTCAAAGCAAGCTTGCCATTATAATGTGGTCATATTCCATGGGGAAATCACTTGGTAATAATGGACCTCTAATTGTTTCAGTTAATCCTGGGTCACTTTTAGGAAGCAAAATGGTCAAGGAAGGCTTTGGTATTATCGGTAAAGATATCCTTATTGGAGCTGACATTCTAGTACGTGCTTCTTTAGAAGAAAACTTCTTAGATGCTTCAAGTAAATATTTCGACAATGATCTGGGGAAATTTTCTTCTCCTTACCCAGACGCTCTTGATCTACATAAATGTGAAAAATTGACATTAACAATTGAGGATATCATTAACTCAAAAATTTCCAACTAATCAACTTGCAAATTAACAGCTTAGAAACCAAATAAATCCCGTGTGTATCCATCGACAACTAAAAGAAAATTAAAATTTATGGGCGATGATATCTACACATGATTATCAGAATCTTACAATTAATACAAATGTGACAAAAAACAATTAGCAATAATATATAATGAATATTAGAGATGCTCCTCCAACAGTGATAAAAGATAATCATCAACCTGCCTCATTAGACATGAAATTAACTACTATATTTATGCGCCGAAAAACAAACATCATAATGAAGTATATTTGATGTGGAGTCTCGATTTTAAAAAGTTGAAACTAGTTTTGTGGAATCTATATGATGGGGTTAACGGTAGTAATAATGAATAAGAAAGCTTTTTCAAGAACACCAGAGCCAACACCGTCTGCTCTATCTACAAACGTGACATACAGTGAACCCTCACTAGATGATACTAGGCTATATTGTTATATTAAAATTACAAATATAGCTGCATACTCAGCAGGTTTAGTTATTAAGTGGTAATAATATTTGAAAATACAGATTAAAGAACACAATCTGAAATAATTACAGAGCTTTGGTGATAGATTGGACTTGGAAATGAAACAATTTTATATAGAACTAAATAAAATAATTACCCCTCGTTGGACAAATAGACATTCAGTACCTAAGGAAAAGATAGAGGAGGCAGTAATTTTTTTAAGTCACATCCCTGCGGATCAAAGAACATCATTTTTAAATATAGCAGATCCAAAATGGAATGATCGATTTGAACGCATGGTCGATTGCATTAGCCAAAGTTTTAAAACCAGAAATACTCTTTTTTATTATAGATTTAATTCTTGACCAAAGACGTTCGATAGGATTTAAGTCAGGGGAGTATGCGGGTAAAAATAATATTTTACACTTATGGGATTCAACTAATGTCTTTGTATCATTAGATTTATGTATGGCTGCATTATCCATAACTATAGTAGTGCCCGGGTTTAATTCTGGCAGTAAAAAATCTTTAAGCCATAAATTAAAAATATTACTATCACATGTGCCTGTATAACAGAAAGGTGCTATTATTTCCCCGTCTATTTCTCCTGCAATAAAACTTTCTCTAGCATATCTCTTACCTGAAGATTCACCTCGGACGCGGCTTCCAATTGGCCCTCTGCCATGTTCTCTAGTAATATACTTGTCAATTCCGGCCTCATCTATATATAACAGTGTTTCAGGGGATATTTTTGATATTTTATTTATGAAAGCTCTACGAACTTTGTCATTTCTTTCAGCATATAACATGCTTTTTTTTTACGACTAATTTTCAATCTTTTAAGGGCTTCACATATCCCTCCAGTGCTTAACTTAAAGTGCTCAGCAATCTCTTCTATATATGCACTTGGGTTATCGTTTATGTAAGATTTAAGTTTTTCATTGTCGATTTTGTATGGCTGTGTATTTCTTGGAGGAATGGCAACGGAGCCTGTTTCATTACTCATAATACGCCATCTTTGAAACGATGATCTACTAACGCCATATATTTCTAATGCGTCGGAAATTGCTCCACCATTGTCGACATATTTTAAAGCTTGAATTCTAATTTTTTCTGGGTGACTCATAAGTGTTATTATTTTCTGAAAAGTATTTAATATATTATATCAAAAAATAGTTGGTCATTCCATTTTGAATCTGCTATACATCATTCTTCTATGATTTTGGTGATGTGATAACAGGCACGATGCCTGCTTTTGCTTATATTGCAGCTATGGAAAAACAGGTTTTCAAAGAAATTATCCGGAATGCCGAGCCTGATGAAATATTGAGTATGAGATTGGGGGAATATAATATATTACAGTTTGTTATTTCCGGAAAACCACCTGGAGATTGTTTAGGAAGCAGTGGCCTTGACTGGAAATTACAGGATATACTTAAAATTATTGACATATTGGAGTTAAAACCTGGCTTGCTTAAGCAATTTTGTGAGGAAAAAGATTCAAATGGAAACACTATAGCTCATTTGTTAATGAAAAATTTACCTGAACTAGATGTGAAATCAAAAATCATCACCTTTAATAAATTAAAAGAATACATGTCTATTTCAGAGTTAAATTCACATGGTCAATTACCATGTGATATGACTAATTTTGAGGGATTTTCAGAACGTAATTGTTCGCATTATACATTGATAAAAGATTTTATGGAGTCCACATTTGATGATGCCAAATACATTCCATCTAATGATATTACTCCAAAGTGGTCGCCTGAGTCTGCCTCAGTATACCCAAGGGAGCTAGAGATAGATAGTTCCACTGTTGGACTTGAAACATCAACTAGTTCAATATCAGAAATCATTAGTAAATCAAAAACTTATGGCCATGTAAATGATAAATTAAAGACATGGAGTCAGTTACAAGAAGATACCAGGCAAACTATTGATAGTGCTAGTAAAAAAACTGTATCCATTCATAATGGAGAAGGTGTTATAGAGTTTCAAGTTGGAGCAATACAAAATGATGACTTCAGCTTATTAGTCCACTCTAGCTCTGATGCTGAAAGACTCTCAAAAGGCGATCCTGGGTATTTAGCTGATAGTTCGGTGACGAGTATTTGTGGATGCCTAATTGATAAGAATCATGGTGGGTGTGGTCGTGGACTAAGCTTTATTTTTTCAGTGGAGCCTGAAGATATTCTTTTGATGCATGCGCGTGATGCAGTAACCGCTAAAGGCATTGATAGTATTACAAATTCGATGAACCAACAGTTACATTATGCAGAAAGAGAACAAGAATTAATAAAAAAATCACCTAAGCATAATGGATACTTCTTCCTTGATGATAAGCATTTTGTTCCACCTTCCAAAATAAGCAGTGTGGATGAGTTGCTAGTTCGCACATCTGATGCTGATAGCGGTTATAATGAAGTGTTAATAGCAGGTGCTGGTGTATCTGGTAAAGGCTCCAATCCTTTACCTCAGGCCATTTTTTTAGAGCAATCATATTTAGATATGCTAACAGTCACCCCCTATTCCGACCTTCAAAAGCAGGATGCTATAAATTTAAATATTCTTCAAAATGCCACATTACCAATAGTAACTGCCAAGATAACATACGATCCTTCATTGAAATATGAAGGTAAGCTTACTAAAGAAAAATTGAAATCGTTTACTACTGAATTCTCCCGTATGGTTGAGGAATATAATAACTTGAGTCTTGCAAAAAGAAGGCTTACTGATGGAAAAATGGCTCATGAAAAAGTAGATGAACAGGTGTCAGAAAAAGTTTGTTCCATAAAAAGAATGCTAGACTTATCTTTAAAAGTTAACATGATCGATGCAAGTGAACATCATAGAGTACTAGAGTTGATTGATAAACATAGTATGGTTAAAGATATACCAATTAATGATGTTAATAACTCAGCAGCTTCTAAAATCCAATCCTCTTACCGAGCATATAAGGCAGCAAAACAAGAAACCTTAGATACACGAGCTTCCGAAATGCAAGCGGAAGAAGAAGTGGTTGTCGGAAAAGATCTATCAATAGTTCATCATGTTGATGAGAGTGGCGGGGGCGGCGGGACTGCAGGTGGTGAAAAGCCTGAATCCAAAGAGACCATCATGTTTGGCCAAGAAGTGGCTAGAGCTAGAGATGCAGCTGAAATAGAGTCAAGACCAGATAGAAGCACAGCTACTGGTGCTGCTGCAGAGCCAGATAAAAATCCACGCTCACAATTAAGAAAAGATTCAAGAAATGATTAATACAGCCACCTAAAATGGTATCAATTTCCTCTTGCTTAATAAATAGTACTTCCATCTTAACAAAAGGAGTTAAATCCATAAACTATAGCTACTTGTCAAAGCCACTGAGTTTAGTACATTCCCCCCTATATTCCCATTGAACTTTATTGAAAACTAGTGGTCTAAAGAATATACATCACGATGGGAGCATACACCTATGTCTGGAGAAATTTCGCGCTTTACTGAAATGATTGAAGAAATTCAAGATGCATTTAAAGATCACTCAGTAAATAGAGCTCTACATTATTTATTGGATGGAGAAACAACGGCTGATGAAAATTTAGGGGATGCAAAATTAACCGATAAAGAAAGAGCTCAAGCAATATACTTAATGTTTGTAGCAACGCAAAAAGCTAACCACATAAAAGCTTCAGGATTTCATAAGGCTGACAAACAAAAACACAGAGACCAACTTCATGACTGTCTTGACAATCATATCCATACGGCAATAAAAGACTGCTCAATTTCGGACTCCATGGATTCTGGAGATAAAAGTGAAATGGACAGAATTATTACAGCATCAGAAAAGGAAGTTCTAGCATATATCACTATTGATAACACAAGAATGCCAATAACAGAAGCCAAAGCATATTTAGTGGAAAAATTTGGCGATGACTTCAATAAGTTATGGCATGTCCTTGCTCCAACACTTATTGGTGGCACTCACCTAGGTGCTGAATATTCTTGCCAATTAAGTGCTGATGTAAAAGCACATCTTGAATATATTATAACTCCCAATGATGATGGAGGATGGGAGATAACTTATGAAGCAAAAACTAATTTTAGCTCTAATGCCATGATTGCAGATCCAGAGCTACAGAGAAAATTTGGAACTGAATCCCTCGTTGGAAACATAAAAACTATAGTTTCGGTTGATGCTGATTTTGAAAAATATGACATTGATATAACATTTAATCCAGATGGGATAAAGAAAAAGCCAACAGCTGCGGCAGGAGGAGCAGGAGCCAGGATGTAAATTTAATTCTATAAAATGAATCTATATTTCTCCTGAGCTAATTTCATATTATAATTAAATCACTCTAATTATTATTTTAATTCAAGCATGCACATCAAAAATAAGTCCCAAATATTTATTTTGTTAGTATTATAATAAATATCTAGCTAACAAATTCCCGTGCATTAAGAAACATTTTCATCCATGGACCATATTTACCCCATTTTGCATTTCCATGTGAATACTGCCAATTTAAAAACAACCTTTCAGGATGAGGCATCATAATTGTTGTTCTACCATCAGTCGATGTTAAAGCCGTAACACCGTATTCTGAACCATTAGGATTGTAGGGATAGGCAGATGTATCAACCATATCATGGTCAACATATTGCATTGCTACGATATTATTTGCTATTGCATTATCAGCCTCTTGTCTTGTATAAGATGTTCGACCCTCGCCATGAGCTACGACTATCGGCAAGACAGAGTCAACCATTCCGGGGAAAAGAATCGATGCTGTGGTATTAATTTTCACTAGAACCTGTCTAGATTCATATTGCCCTGAAATATTTTCAGTGAATTCTGGCCACATTTGCGCCCCAGGAATAATACTTTTTAGTTGTGATAACATTTGACATCCATTGCATACGCCAAGGCTGAAAACATCATCTCTTACAAAAAAATTAGCAAATAATTCTCTCAACCTATCATTAAACAATATTCTATTTGCCCATCCACGTCCAGCACCTAGAACATCACCATAAGAAAATCCACCACAAGCAATAAGCCCATTACAATTAGTGAAAACACCTGGATTTTGCTCCAAATCATTCATATGTATATCTTTGACACGAAATCCAACTTCCATTAATGCTGCAGCCATTTCCATATTGCCTTGAGAGCCCTGCTCTCTAAGCACCCCCACCCAAGGCTTATAGCTTTTCATATTGAATATTTCTAGATTTTTCATATCTGGTATTGAAATGTCCACTTTAGAAAGTATTTCTTTATTCATTTTGTTTTTTTGTGCAATAGCTTTATATTCACTCATTGCACTCTCTGGGTTATCTCTTAACTTTTGCATCAAACAACTTGTTTTAGCCCATATTTTTTCAAGCTCTATAATAGATTCACTGAAAACTAATTTATTATTTGCTGTAATATTTATCTTTTGTTCAATGTTAGTTATTCCAAGCTTTAAAGAGCACAGAGAGTGCTCATCAACAATACGTTGGAAGTCTATAAAGCATGAGTCTTTAAGTTGAACTATTGCCGATAACTCTTCCGTAAACATTAAACTAATTAAATCATTACCGGCAATATCTATATCAAACCCATAGTTACCAGCAAAAGACATTTCACAAACAGCACTAAATACCCCGCCATCAGATACATCATGATATGCTTCTACTAAATTTTCCTGTTTGGCCTTTTGCATAATTTTGAAAAAGTTAATTAATTTTTCAGAATCAACATCTGGAACATCGCTATTTTTACTACAATTAATCTGGTCTAAAATACTAGCACCTAGTCTTCTCTGCTTTGACAGAGATACTAATACCAATATATTATCTGCGTTATACCCACAATATGGAGTAATATTGTTTTGAATATTTTCAATTTGAGTAAAAGCGCTAGCTACCATAGTCACTGGCGATGTTACTTTTTTATTGTCCCAGTTCGTAACCATTGACATTGAATCTTTGCCTACTGGAATGCATATATTTAATTCACGGCAAAATTTACTTATAGATTCTACTGCTTGACGAAGCTCATACAGGCCAACCTCTGTATTAGCTGCCACCATCCAATTTGCGGATAAGGTTATCTCTTCTAAGCTTTTGATATCAGCACCAGCTAAATTAAATATTGCCTCACCTACAGCCATACGAACACTGGCAGCAGGATTATATTTTGCTATATTGGGCTTCTCTCCAATTGCTATTGCCTCTCCACTTATGTCTTTATAGGTATGTGCCGTAATCGCACAATCTGCAATTGGTACCTGCCAAGGTCCAACCATTTGATCTTGAGCAACTAGCCCACCCACACTTCGATCACCGATGGTTATTAAATATTTCTTACTTGCAACAGTTGGATGGCCTAAAACCCTTTTGGCTAAACTAGCAAAATCAGAACCATTAGGTTTTGTACTACAACCTATTTTCCTATTACATTTATTAGTATCTATTTCTATTTGTTTTTCATTACCGCTTTCAAAAAGCCATTTCAAATCTAATTGTAGTGGAATATTTTCAAATAATGGATCTTCAACCACTATCTTTTGCTCGTTAGTTAAAGTTCCAACGACACTGTACGGACAATTTTCTCGTTTAGCAATTTCATCGATTTTCAACAAATGTTCTTTTTTAGTTAAGAGCACATAACGCTCTTGAGATTCATTACACCAAATTTCAATTGGCGTCATTGCTTTGTGTGCAATATCTATAGCTCGCAGATTTATCATAGCTCCACAATGACTTTGATATACCAACTCTGGAATGGCATTTGACAGCCCTCCAGCACCAACATCATGAATAGAAATTATCGGACTATGCTCACCCATTCCACAACAAGAATCAATTACTTCTTGAGCGCGCCTTTGAATTTCAGGATTACCCCGCTGCACTGAAGCATAATCTATCGTTTCATTTGCCTCAATTGTTTTCTTTGATGATGCTGAGCCACCCCCCATGCCAATAAGGAACCCACTTCCACCTAGAATTATTATTACATCTCCAGGCTCTGCAATGCGTTTGTTTACATGCTCTCTTTTAATATTTGCTAGTCCACCAGCAAGCATCACAGGTTTATGATACCCAAGATAAGTATTTCTATCTATTTGCTCACAATAGCTACGAAAATACCCTAATATATTCGGTCGACCAAATTCGTTAGCATACCTAGCACTTCCAATAGGAGCCATCGTCATTATTTTAAGCATGCTTGCCTTACCTGGTGCAGTCCCAATATCATGTTCATAGTTTTCTTTACTATCAGGGATACATAAACTAGATACGCTAAAGCCACATAACCCAACTTTAGGCGTAGCTCCAAGGCCACAAGCTGCCTCATCACGTATTTCACCACCGACTCCAGTTGCGGCACCAGGAAAAGGGGACACAGCAGTTGGGTGATTATGAGTTTCAACTTTAATTGCAGCATCGCAATTAGTTGCTTCATATTGATACTTACCATCAAACTTTATTAATTTATCAATTTCTTTCCCTTTTATAACGGCAGCATTATCTGCATATGCTGATAATACATGATTTTTTCTTTCATCTGTGGTTAAGCGAATTAAATCAAAAAGACTATGCTTTTGAACTTGACCATCTATGACCCAACTAGCATTAAATATTTTATGTCGACAATGCTCTGAATTTACTTGAGCAAAGGTCATAAGTTCAACATCTGTTGGATTGCGGTGCTGCTCTAAATAATATGAATAAATTAACTTAATTTCATCTGAATCTAGTGCTAAGCCAAGCTCACAATTTATATCTTTTATAATATCTATGCCTTGCTCAAGGATATTTATTTCTTTGTAGCTTAGTTCTTTTTCATCTTGCCAATATTCATTAATTTCTTGATTTTCAAAAAGGACTGTCTCAGTCATATTATCTATAATATTTTTGAGAGCACGCTTATCAAAATTATTGCTATATATTTTATATTTATAACATATAGCTTGCTCTATTTTCGTAATCCCATATATTTGTGTTTGGGTAAATATATCTAAAGTTTTAGAAGACCAAGGTGAAATCGTTCCATGACACGGTAAAACTATAAACTCATCATTCTCCATCTGATAATTATTGGTGGTTACCTGTAACAATGAGTTAACAGAGAGTTGAAGGTTATGCTCTAAATTTTCGTAACCATCTGCTAGATATACATATTTGTTTTCAACTAGCTCTACCCCAAGCTTTTGCAGATTCTCTTGCACAAACTGCAATTTAAATCCTTCAAGGCCCGTAGCTCCTAATAATAGCTGCATATCCATACCCCTTAACTACTCGTCATCCATGGCGACAGATTACAACAAACAATTAAAATATGCGATTTCACCGCAATATCCGTGTAACTACCATGTGTTAGTGAATTTGCATCAGTGTGCTGTTGAACTATATTTTAAATCATGTATAATGACCTAGTTGTCATAATAAATAAGAAGAGGAAATAATAATGGCTCGTCGTAATGATAAAAGAACCAGACTAGTAGAGTCAGCGGATAAACTATTCCATGAGCAAGGTGTAAGCACAACAACTTTAGCCAATATAGCTCAATTAGCTGATGTTCCATTAGGTAATGTTTACTACTACTTCAAATCAAAAGAATCCATCATTCTTGCAGTAATTGAATACCGCAGACGTGATCTTCAGAACCGTTTTGAAGAATTCAATGCAAACCCAGATGTAAAAACCCGTCTTAAATCACTTGTTAGCATGTTTGTTAATAGAGGCGAAGAAATTGCAAATTATGGTGATGTATTCGGTAATTTATGCCAAGAACTTGGTAAAAGTGATGGTAAAATTTCAGAAGCAGCTACTGAATTAATGAAAGATATTCTTAACTGGTGTGAAAAACAGTTTAGATCACTAGGTAAAGACGAGAGCTCTCGTCACCTAGCAGTAAATCTTGTTTCCGCTTTACAAGGAACAAGCTTGCTAACTTTAACTTTCAAGAATCCTCAGTACATGACTGACCATTCATCTTATTTAAATAAATGGCTTGATGAAGCTGTATAAATAAACTTTTATACAATAACCTCTTCTCGATAAGCTACCTAGCAGAGACCATAATCAATGTTTGAGAAATGGTCTCTATTAGAATCATATTTTTTTCAACCTTTGAAAACCTTACCTTGCAACGTTTCTAGACGTTTTACACAATTTAACCACAATTTATCCACAACTTGTTCACTTGCGCACATTGGCAAACCGCATTATCTTGTATATAGGATCTTCTTGGGCACCTATATGTTGGGGTTCAGCCTGTTAACGATGTAAGAAATCAACCTAATTAGATCAAATGCAATTTACCGTTTATACTAGATGCAACGCTGTTTATACACACAGCGCCATCATTCAAGATTATGTGGAGAACATAAAATATGCATACTGATATCGAAAGCTCAGCAAGAGATACACAAAGGGCTGCGGTAAAAACCTCACCTGAAGACCTGGATGTTAGCAACCTAAAGGTTATAAAAAGAGGCGGAGCACTAATAACATTCAATGAAACCAAAATTAAAGTTGCCTTAACACAAGCATTCTTAGATACAGAAGGCGATAACGCAGCTCTATCCAACCGCGTACATGGTATCGTTAATGATTTAACTGATGAGGTATTAATCGGCCTGCGTCGCTACCTGCATACTGGTGGCCATGTGCAAGTGGAAGAAATTCAGGACCAAGTGGAACTTGTTTTAATGCGTAATGAGTTTCGTAAAGTTGCTAGATCTTATATTCTATACCGAGAAGAACATAAAAAGCTTAGGGAAGATCACCCTCAAAACACTAAAAAAGAAAGTGTCATCAACATTACTATGGAAGATGGCTCAATTAAACCATTAGATATTGATGCAATCACCAATATTGTTAATGAAGCCTGTGCTGACCTAGAAGAAGTAACTTCTGATTCAATAATAAAGGACACGCTCAAAAATCTTTTTGATAAAGTACATATAAAGGATGTTCGAAAGACATTAATTATGTCAGCTAGAACCCTTATTGAAACAGAGCCAAATTACTCTTATGTAACAACAAGATTATTACTCAATGATATTCATATAGAAGTTGCTAAAACATTAGAACTACCTGCACCTAAAAATAATTCTGAAATGAAACAGCTATATCCTAGCTTTTTATCATCGTCTATAAGCAAAGGTATTGAAGTCGGCCTTCTAGATCCTAGAATGCAAAATTTTGATTTAGATAGACTTGGTAAAGCTATCGTACCAAAACGAGACTTTTTATTTTCATATCTTGGACTTCAAACACTATACGACAGATATTTTTTACATAATGATTTAAATAGATTTGAGCTTTCTCAGACTTTCTTCATGCGTGTAGCCATGGGACTTGCTATAGAGGAAGACGACAAAAATAGTCGAGCAATTGAGTTTTACAACTTAATGTCTACCTTTGATTATATGTCCTCAACACCAACCCTGTTTAATTCTGGAACAGTCAGATCACAGCTATCTAGCTGTTTCTTAACCACTATCCCAGATGATCTAAGCAGCATCTATAACGCTATTAAAGATAATGCTCTTCTATCTAAATTTGCTGGTGGTCTTGGTAATGATTGGACCCATGTTAGAGCTATGAATGCACAAATCAAAGGTACTAATGGTAAATCACAAGGAGTTGTACCATTTTTAAAAGTTGCTAATGATACCGCTGTTGCAGTTAACCAAGGTGGTAAGCGCAAAGGAGCAGTATGTGCATACTTAGAGAATTGGCACCTAGATATTGAAGAATTCCTAGAGCTTAGAAAAAATACTGGTGATGACAGAAGAAGAACCCATGATATGAATACCGCTATCTGGGTACCAGATTTATTTATGAAACGTGTGCTTGAAGATAGAGATTGGACTTTATTTTCACCTGATGATACTCCAGATTTACATGATTTATTTGGTGATGCTTTTGAAAAGGCTTATGAAGGTTATGAGTCTATAGCTGAACAAGGTAAAATTAATAATTTCAAAACTATTCCGGCTAAATCTCTATGGCGTAAAATGCTATCTATGTTATTTGAAACTGGCCATCCATGGATTACATTCAAAGATACTTGCAATATCCGTTCACCACAGCAACATACAGGTGTTATACATAGCTCTAATTTATGTACAGAGATAACTCTTAACACTTCAGCCGATGAAATAGCTGTTTGTAATCTAGGAAGTGTCAACTTGTCTCAACATGTTACGGCAAAAGGCCTAGATACAGAGAAACTCAAGAAAACCATAAACACAGCAATTAGAATGCTAGATAATGTAATTGATATTAATTATTATTCCGTGATCCAAGCTAGGAGATCCAATCTAAAACACAGACCAATTGGCCTAGGAGTTATGGGCTTTCAAGACTCATTATATAAATTAAATATCTCTTATTCTTCTGAAGAAGCTGTAGAATTTGCAGATAGGAGCATGGAACACATCAGCTACTACGCAATTGAAGCATCTTCTAACCTTGCAAAGGAACGTGGTACTTACGCATCATTTGAAGGCTCACTGTGGAGTAAAGGTATTTTACCAATTGACTCTATTAATCGCCTGCAAGAATACAGAGGCCTATATTTAGAACAAGATAGAAGCCAAAGTTTGGACTGGGAAACATTACGTGAAAAAGTTAAAACAGTCGGTATGCGTAACTCAAATACTATGGCGATAGCACCTACAGCAACTATTTCTAACATTTGCGGAGTGTCACAATCAATAGAGCCTACATATCAAAATCTATTTGTAAAATCGAATCTATCTGGAGAGTTTACTGTTGTAAACAAATACCTAGTCCGAGATTTAAAGAAACTTGGTCTCTGGGATTCAGTCATGGTTAATGACCTGAAATATTTTAATGGTAGTGTTCGAAAAATTGAAAGAATTCCTGAGGAATTACGCGAAAAATATGCTTCAGCTTTTGAAATTGACCCTAAATGGTTAATTGACTCTGCTTCTAGAAGACAGAAATGGATAGATCAGGCACAATCCCTAAATTTATACATTGCGCAGCCATCAGGTAAGCAACTCGATGTCATTTATCGCACCGCATGGCTTAGAGGTTTAAAAACAACATACTATTTACGTAGTCTGGGTGCTACAGATACAGAAAAGTCTACTGTTAACCGTGGCACTTTAAATGCTGTTGAATCTACACCGAGTAATATTTGCCCTATTGATGATCCGTCATGTGAATCATGTCAATAGTAGGATTAAACATTAAAGTTTTTTGGAGATAATTTTATGAGTGAGTCACTAACAGCAGATTCAGGATCAACAGGGCTTGAATCTCTTGAAATGGGTGCATCTAGGATCCAAGTTGATGACAAAAAGATCATCAATTGCCATGCTGATTTAAACCAATTAGTTCCTTTCAAATATGAATGGGCATGGGATAAATACTTAGCAGCCTGTGCAAATCACTGGATGCCAAATGAAGTTAATATGGCTGCAGATGTAGCATTATGGAAAAGCAAAGATGGTCTTACTGATGATGAAAGACTCATTATTGAAAGAAGCCTTGGCTTCTTCTCTACAGCAGATTCATTGGTGGCAAATAATTTAGTACTTGCTGTTTACAGACACATCACCAACCCAGAATGTCGTCAATATTTGCTGAGACAAGCTTTTGAGGAAGCTCTACATACTCATTCTTACCAGCATATCATCCAAAGTTTAGGTATGGATGAGGCACGTTTATTTAATATGTATCGTGAAGTACCCTCTGTTGCCACAAAAGCTTCTTGGGCGCTACCGTTCACTCAAAGCCTGAATGATCCTAACTTTAAAACAGGAACAACAGCTAACAACCAAAGGCTGTTAAGAGATTTAATTGCTTTTTATGTTATTTTTGAAGGTATATTTTTCTATGTCGGCTTTACCCAAATATTATCCATGGGTCGTCGTAATAAGATG
>Ga0209151_1001187_pt1 | contig 16339 bp, 20 predicted proteins | sample SaaInlV_DNA_165m_FD_184688 | JGI IMG/M metagenome (GOLD analysis project Ga0209151, IMG submission 184688) | Marine microbial communities from expanding oxygen minimum zones in the Saanich Inlet - SI075_LV_DNA_165m (SPAdes) (version 2) | ecosystem: Environmental > Aquatic > Marine > Unclassified...
CGCCGTTTTACAAAAAATAAATGCTCGCATGAATGATGATTTTATGAATGTAATATTGGCTATTGGACCTATGTCATCAGTTGTCAGTATTTTAAAACGCAAAGATCAAGATAATGGTTTAAAAGACGTATTCTTTAATTACGTACAAGATAAGGTCCCTGATAAATTAAAAAATTATAATGAATAACAAAATAATATTTTACATATAATATAATATGCGTATATTTTACACATTTTCAATTGGAATGATAACGGTTTTAATGATATCATTCGTTAATAGCGCAAGCTCTATTTCATCTTCGTGAACATTATGAAATATAGTAATATATTCACATAACAGCTTAATAATTTCATAACGCATATTGTCGCAACACAATATAGAAGTATTCTTTATATATAAAAAATAATTATCGTAGATATCCATGGTGGAATATCCACAATCATATAGATTATATAGGATATTAATAGCCGATGTGGTGTTTTTCTTTAACAACATATTTGTAAAATTGTCAAATATTTCATAACTAATATTCGAGCAAATCTTATTAATCAAGTCATATGTTATTGGCAAGTTAATAATATTTAATTTTTCAAGATAATTTATCATTATTCGTAATGAATTATTCGACAATTTTATAAGAAAGTTTTTATCGGATTCATCAATTTCTAAATGTTCCTTTTTAATTATATAATTAAGAACATTTTTCATATTAGTATGCGAATGAGGCTTTATGCTAACAATTATCTTGCGAGATTGCAATGTATCGATAACTTTTTGTAGATTGCCACATGAAGAAATAAAATTGACATTATGACTATATTTATCAATTGAGTTTCGAAATACTTGTTGACTTTGTTCGTTTATAAAGTCAATATCGTCCAATACAACACATTTCTTCTTACCATTTACAAGACAAGGTGTTTGACAAAACGTTTTCACTTCATTGCGATAATATTGAATGCCCTGTTCTTTGAGACTATTGATTCTTAAAATGTTTTCATGACTATATTTTAATCCGTAATATTCGTGTAATAACGCGTCTATAATGGATGTTTTACCTACACCCGAGTTTCCTACAAATAAGATGTTTAAGTTATTATTATAGGTAAGCGAGACTAATAATTGTTTTAAATCCGAATCAATCTCAAAGTCATCTAATTTTTTAGGTTTATATTTATAGATGAATGGAATAGATATCATGGATTAATATTATATAATAAAACAACTATTTAAGTTTATATGTATTTACTTAATAATACAAGTTTTCATAACATGAGTTTTAATAGCACGAGTTTTAATAACATGAGTGATTATTATTCTATATTAAATGTCTCTCATACAGCTTCTATGAATGAAATAAAGAGTTCTTTTAGAAAATTATCATTGAAATTTCACCCAGACAAAGATAAAAGTGAATCTTCAGCTGCCCACTATAATAATATAATGACAGCGTACGGTGTTTTAGAAGATGAAGCCAGTAGAAAAAAATATGATAATAGCAATAATAATAGCAGTAGCAATAATAACAGTAGTAGCAATAATAGCAGTAGCAGTAATAGCAGTAGCAGTAATAGCAATCTATCAGATTGTCAAAGTCTGGTACGTATAGATTCGTCCAGCGAAGATGTGCTCAGACCAAGTACAATTTCGTGTATTTTAGCCATCACATTAGAACAATCATTTACTGGATGTCAATGTCCAATAGAAATAGATCGCTGTATACATGAAAATGAATATATGGTTAGGGAAAAAGAAAAAATATATGTAGATATCGCATCGGGAATTGACAATGGTGAAATAATTATTCTAAAAAATAGGGGTAATGAAACGGTAAAAGGTCTGGTTGGAGATGTAAAAGTGCATATTCAAGTAAGAGACCACGATTTTTTCATACGAGAGGGATTGAATTTACGTTATAAAAAAATGATTTCATTTGAAGAGTCTATCTGTGGATTTACATTTAACTTGGAATATTTAAATGGAAATACTATATGTATTCGTAATGGATCCGGTGATGTTATTCTGAATGGTTCTATTAAAACAATAAAGAATAGAGGAATGGTTCGAAACAATAGAATGGGTGATTTAATAATCGAATTTATAATAAAACAACCGGGTAGAATTCCGAGTGACACGATTCAGAAGTTGAAAAATATATTATTCGAACAATTATAACATATAAATATAATAAATATAATATATATATGTTAAAACCACTAACTGTGTGTAAGTTGGTAAAGAAACTATTGAAGCCAACAATTTCTATTACAAGTGTTAGTGAACGACGGGAGGTAGGTTTACAGATTGGGGACTTTATAGAACGAAAACAAAAACAAAAACTAAAAATTCAAAATAAAGAACGTATTAAAAACCAGACCTGGCTTGGTTAAAAATAATTCAATATATATATTATACTTGAATAAAAAGGTTATCTAATTCGGGTATACTTCCTTCGTCATATGCACCCATACAATTTACCTTAGTTATGGTCAATTGTTTTTCCAGTTTCGGGGTATATTCTGCTTGTAAATCATAAATTCGCAGTATATAAGATAAGTAAACCTTATGTTCATTGATTTTATTAACTATTATATTTAAAAAACCACCAGTATAGCAGGTTATAAAATAACCTATATCTATTGACTCATGAATTAATAACAATTGACTCATTGATTGAATTAAACGAAACTTGGTATCTTTGTGTTGAATATTCTTGATTGACTTGGTTAATTTTACACAATCGTCGGAATATTTTTTTAATTGATCATTCGAAAAAGGAACTTGTAGGTCAGAGTCAGCGTGTTTTAAATGTATATATTTTAATAGATAATGGCATACACAATCAGATAAACGTCGAATGGGTGAAGTGAAATGACTATATTCGGGTGCACCTACCAAGTCATGTGAATTTACGGTTGATAAATATTCCGCTCTGATTCCATTTACAATAATTTCGTTCAATAATTCTTGGCCGGTTATTTCAGGATATACTGTGTTCAACCAATCTTTCGCATTACAAATACGATATATTCCAGCCCCATTGAAATTGATTTTTAAATATTCTCCAACAAATGTATTCGCAAAAATAGCGAATTCCGCAATCATTTGTTTCATCATAATTTCCTGTTTTGTGTCGGAATATAAATACATTTTACCATCCACAATTTTTGGAAAAGAATTAGAAATTTCATTTAACACAGTCCCTCTTGTTTTTTTACTTCGCAATGTATACAACGCATTACTTATTCGCAATCCATATATGATGGTATTATTTATATCAAAGTCTTCCCCAGCTTTTTTATAGCTTAGTGCATTATTTTCTTCAACTCGTATTTTGGTAAATAACAACTTGATACCATTAATTGGCTCATATGTATTTTGATCAATCTCAGTCATTATGGTTATCGCCAATTTCATATTTCCATACTGATTCACCATTAAACTTGATTTATCCATTATTTCTTTTGGTATCATATGGATGGGTTGTTTATTCGAAGGATATCGTGTAACGATTCTTCTTTCAAGGTCTTTCCATAAAGAGGATTGTATATTTATATACTCGGTTGGATCGGCTATATGAATTGCTAAAAATAATTTACCATTTTCTTCATAAATACTAAACGCGTCATCAGCATCTTCGCAACCTTCGGGATCAATACTATAGGTTGCATGCATGGTCATATCTATGCGTTCAATGACATTATACATATGTTGTGTTGTATTCGATTTTAATAATAAATTATCTTTAATGGAATCTCTCTTCGCACCGTATTGGGGTTCTATTAACTTATCGTATGAATCATTATATTTATTCATATGATTATTATGTTGATATTCTATCTATATGGTTATCATATACTTTTTAACATAGCCTACTTTTAAGCATAGCCTACTTTTAAGCATAGTATACCTTTTAGCATAGTATACATTTTAGCATATCTTATTCAGATAGACCCAACATAATAACGCCAATCATAGTAATAAGTATGGCGATTATTTGTTTACGGGATATCTTTTGTTTAAATATAAAGTACCCAAGCAATATGATTCCCACTGCACCACCACCGTCAATCAATGTATTCGCAATTGCTAAACTATATCCACTCTTCAAAACTAAATAATAGAGAGATGACATGATTAATTGTCCAATTAAACCCAACCATAGATTGGTATTTTTATACCAAGTTATAGGAACATCGACAGATTTTTGTATAAAATATTGTGATATAATTTCAAATATGACCATCAAAGAAATAAATAGTGAACCTTGATGTTTTGTAGCCATTTTATTAGTAAAAGATAATAAAATGGATTGGAATGACATTTACGAAAATATAATTAGGCAATACGTTTTGAAGCGATACCTGCTGAAACAATATACAATGAATTCTCAGTCTCAATTAGATATTCGGTTTCAACCTTGAAAATTTTAGAAATAGGGCTGGTATATTCGTCTTCGGATTTAACCAAAAGTTTCTCCTTATCTTCTTTTACACCGATGATGACGTTTTTCTCGAGCGAAGCCAACCAATAATCGAGCATAATTGGCTTATCTTTTACGATAGAGATTTTGACGGCATGCTGTAACGCCAATTCACTTGGTATAGTGTATTCTGCGGTCTCAGATTCAGAACTCATGATTTATATATTAACTTTAGTTTAATTCTTTAAATGCTTATTAATTAAAAAATATATTTTTCTTTTCCGCGTTGACAAGAAATTGTCTTTTCCGCGTTGACAAGAAATTGTCTTTTCCGCGTTGACAAGAAATTGTCTTTTCCGCGTTGACAAGAAATTGTCTTTTCCGCGTTGACAAGAAATTGTCTTTTCCGCGTTGACAAGAAATTGTCTTTTCCGCGTTGAATACGAAAATTCATTTTATGTGAATATTATATATAATGAAAAACAATGCATTACAGAGTATAGAAAATTATAACACAGTACTGAAAGATAATTCATGTGATGTGTTTTCTGCATATATTGGAATCATAAATGAATATATTATACATCATTTAGATACATTGTCGACAAATGATTTTAAAAAGAGTTCATCTGAATTATCGCGAAAATATGTGATAAGTGGAATTCTATGCTTAACACATGTGTTCAAAGTATTATTATTGTATACAAAAAACATTCAATTAACAATCTATCATTCACAGAGAGCCTTTTATTTTTACGTGGAATTTATGGAACAAATGGCAGAAGACACACATACATTTCTTAATCTTACACCAAAGGATGCTTCATTATTCGTGTATAAAAAAACGATATATGAAATAAATAATGACTATCGATCAAGTTATGATATAGAAACTACCACAGTCGAAAATTCGATAGACAAACTTGTTTCATTTTACTGTTTTCAACTATTAGCTGTCGTAGAGAATAATACGGATCCAATTGTAATTCTCAAAACAATAAATACCGACCTGTTTAAACTGGTGCAAAATATTAACAAGTGCTATCATAAAATGGAAAATGAAGAAAATTTTTACGAAAAGTTAATCAAGTTAAATGATTTCATGTGTGAAAACAAAGTTCAAAACAATGACTACAAAATAATGGATAAATATACTAAAACTATGAAAAAATAAGAAGACGATTTTAATGTTGTTTATACACTCAACCTGCTGTTATACACCCAATATGCTGTTTATATAAACCCCAAATACTTACTTTATCCAAGCGAGTACGTTGTTTAAGCACTTGTGTAGTCATTAAATAATCAGCTACAGGTTTATAAAATAACCAATATTGTGGTTCTGTTGCGTTAGTACCTACATGTACATAAAAGATATTTCCAGGAAAGGTTGGAGAATCCCGTTCAGTCGAGGTGGTTTCTTGTCCGTTTACATATTCAATCATATTTCCAATTTCAAGTACATTATGCCCATCCCAGGTACAGGCGTTCAAGTTATTAATAACGCCACGATATTTGTGTTTACGAACACCTTTATTGCCTTCACTATAATATGTAAGTCCAGTTTCCGCCTCGTATGTAAAAATACCTTTATCATAATATTCAAAATAATATGTATGTCCAGTTTCCAAGTCGTATGGTGAAATTGAGTTCATGTTTTATAAAGTTCTTATCAGTTATTAATAATCATATTATTAATTGATAAATCATTTTTTATTATATTCATGACTAAAAAAACTTTTTGGAAAATAGGGATAAAGATCTAATTTTTATATAAATAGTTAAACGGAAATGGGTGCAATCGTGGGTGCAATCGTTGGTGCAATCGTGGGTGCAATCGTGGGTGCAATCGTGGGTGCAATCGTGGGTGCAATCGTGGGTGCAGTCGTGGGTGCAGATTGAGGTGCAGCTTGTTGCGTAAATTGTAGAATTTTCTTGCGAATTTTTTTAACAACCGGCTTTTTCATAGAATGACCCCCCTTATTATATTCAATGTTTCCCATGGAAATATTAGCATATTCTTCGCGCATAATTATGTTTAATTTATTATATATTGTTTTTAGGACGTGCTCTTCACATTTTCCGACAATAAGAACACTTCCTGTACGAAATACCATAAACGATATTTCCATATGATCGACGTCAACTTCCGGTTGTGCACCAGTTTGTTCTATGGCATTCGGTATATAATAAAACTTGCATTGGATACCTGGATAAGAACATGAATCAAAACTACTATTGATTCGATATTTATATTTCAAAATATCATGAAACTTGTCTCTGTCTATGAAGAATCCACAATTAAAGTTAGAATTAATAAGAACGGTTTCATTATTCTTGTTATCATATGCCAAGTCATCTCCAACGAACGGTCTCAAAATATCAACTAACATATTTATGATTTTATCTAAAATGTCATCCCCCTGTACACCAGGAATTTCCAACTTTCCCGTATTAAACACCTTAACATGCATTTCTTTATATATCTCGTTTAATGTGTCATATACACGAAATATAAGTACAAAGCAGTTGAAAAACGCGCGCTTCTTTTTACTCCTATAGCTAACAAGGTCCTTTTTACACAATCCAACACTCAATTTACGCTGATCTTTAAATTTAATTCTACCCGTGGGATTGTCAATATGCTCTATTACTTGCTCGTCATAAAAGGGTATATCGCGAAGCTTTTCCTGTATTGAGTCCAATTCAAGTTTATCTGTAGTTGCAAACTTGATTTGTTTTTTTATAATCCCATCCGCAAGTTCTGAATATGGTAAAATGGGAATATCCCAAAATATGGATTTTATATCAATGTCCTTCTTATTCAAATACGATATAATGGTTTTCGTAGAAATGTATAAATCGCCACATTTAGGAAAATTATCCTCGTTAGATTCATCTAAAGGAATATTTACCGTTTCATCATCGTTTTTAAAATTATTATTGCTATTCGTGAGAAAGTTTTCCCAATCATCGTCAATATCTGACATTAAAACTTATGTATAAGAATATATTTATAGTTGAGTTGGTTTCAATTATTTTCTTTATTAATATTATAATAGAATATGAAAACTGTACAAATGAACAAATCGCATATTAGTGAACGACGAAGTATACCAATTTTAGTGCCTGATAAAAACATATCACCATCTTCACCCAAAAGTGTGGAGTGTTCTATAAAAAAAGACCTGTTCGATCCCAATATTAATTCACCTCCAAATGAATGGATGTGTAAGCTACAGATTCGAATCAATGGCTATTACAATAACAATGAATTATGCAACTCTGAAAAAAAATAATTAAGTAAATAATGAATATTACTATCTTGACAATGTGTTATATTTTTACATGTATTTAAAAATATATCATTCACAATGTGTGGTTTATTTCGAACAATATAATTCATCAAGTTCTTCAAAATATTCATTAGATCCATGTTATATTTTTTACTAACCTCCTTTACATTATCGATGGATGATATCACACTAATTGCGCAATCTTCCAATATACTATCCCATACATCATTACAAATGATATCATGTTTTATAGATACGTGTTGATTCGATTGCATATAATTAATCATACTTCGCATGTCTGAATTAAACAAGTATTGAATAGCCTCTAATTGTCCATTGGTATAATTCAATTGTTCGCTATGGGAAATATTATTTAAAAATTCGATAATGTTGCTTTTTGGAAGTTGGTTGAAACGCATACGTACAAAGTCATTTTGAAGAGACACATCAATTTTACTAATATAATTGCAAATGAGACAAAATCGAACATTTTCCGGATGAGAATGAAGTAGATACTTCAGTGCCTGTTGTGCATTTTTTGTCATATAATCGACTTCATCCAATATAACAAATTTCATTCCTTTTTTGAATAATGACTTGGAATTTACAAAGGAATTGATATTATTTCGTATCGTATCTATACCTCGCTCATCAGACGCATTCAAGTGAATAATTAAACTTTTATCACAGCAATCATATGTTTGTTGATAACTTTGAATTAAATTAATGATTGTAGTTGTTTTACCTGTTCCAGGTGGACCATATAATAATAGGTTCGGAAATGAGTTGTGTTCAATAATATTTTCCAAGAATATTTTATTATATTTTTCCAAGACAATGGTATCAAATGTTTTAGGTCTGTATTTTTCAACCCAAGGAGTTGTCTGATTGAAATCCATATAATAAATATTCGAATTTAGTTTTATATTATAATTGACGAATAATAAAGAGTATATAGATACTCTATTACTATATATATACTTCTATGGATCATCATTCTGGATATTTGGAGATTATTTTAGGGCCCATGTTTTCTGGAAAAACGACAAAACTTATGGAGACATATCACGTTTATAATAGTCGCCATGGCAAAAAGGTCATCATTTTAGGGCATAATATAGATGATAGATACGATAAGTATCAAATAACAAGTCATGACAAGAGTGAATTGTTGGATTGTTATAAATGTAAAACTATTGACGAATTCATCGAGAAACATCCACAAGATATTGATGACTGTGATGTATTATTGATAGACGAATGCCAATTCTTCTCAGATATTGAAAATATTATCAAAATTGTAAATATGGGGAAGCAAGTATTTATTTTCGGATTAGACGGAGATGCCAATCAAAAACTATTTGGAAATACGTATAAATTAATTCCATTATGTGATAAGATAACAAAGTTAAATGGGCGATGTAATGATTGTGGTATTGAGAACGGGTCAATCATAAGCGTATGTAATAAAAATTTTGAACAAAAGGGACAAATCGATGTTGGTGGGGATGATAAATACCATTCACTATGTCGAAAGTGTTCTTAAGTGTTTATTAAAACGATTTAAATTAATTTTTTTATTTATGAGTAATAATGACGACACCAGAGCCAAAGAAACGAGGAAGAAAGAAGAAGAGTGAGACAGTGGTTGTTATAGAACAAAACACTGACGCTGATACTGACGCTGACACTGACGCTCCGGTAGACCAAGAAATTCCTCCAACTGCTCCAAAAAAAAGGGGACGAAAACCTAAGGGTGGTAAAATTGTCCCTATTGTTAAACCACATGAAAATATAATTGAAAAAAGTAAAAATATCATTCTACATTTAAAGTGTTGTTTGCAAGATTTACAACATGATAATAATGCGACCGGAATTTCTGCTTATGAAATAATAAACAATGACTACGAACTGCTTAATAATAATAATAATATTATGGATAATATCCACATGCAGTCAATCGATAACAACAATATAATCAATAATATAGAAGATGTTGGTGTGTTAAATACTCATTCAACCAAACAAACTGAGGAACAAGTTAACAAAGATATCGTATTGACTAAAATAAATACGTTAAGATTGAATCTATCTAAAAATAATATATCGGATAAGCGGTCAGCCTGTTTTTGGTGTACATATGAATTTCACAATCCGCCCATTTTTATTCCTAAGAGTGAAAAGAATGATGGATACCAGGTATATGGCTGCTTTTGCACACCTGAATGTGGCGTAGCATACTTGATGGAAGAGATGATTGACTCTTCTATAAAGTTCGAAAGATATCAACTAATGAACTATATTTATGGTAAAAGTTTAAAATATGAATCTAATATTAAACCGGCACCAGATCCACATTATTTACTTGACAAGTATTATGGTAATCTAACCATTGATGAATATAGAAGCACGTTGCGCAATAATAATTATTTAATTTTTGTAGATAAACCATTGACACATGTATTTCCCGAAATGTTTAATGACAATCACGACTTTACATTAATGAAAGATGGTGGCTCTTCTAATGGAGCTTCTTTATCTCAATATAAAATAAAGAAAACCAATGATGGTGGCAAAAAGCCCAAGACGAAATCGGAAATTGCAAAGGAAAAATTCGGTGCAAAGGAAACATTCGGTACAAAGATTGATTAGGTGCAAAAGAAAAATTCGGTGCAAAGAGCGATTAGGTGCAAAGAGCGATTAGGTGCAAAGAGTGATTAGGTAAACCAATAGCTTTCTTATATAATTAAGTTATTGGTTCAATTGTTTTTTTCGATGAGCTTCGGATCCAGCGTCCATTAGAGCTCTAAATTGTTTGTATTTTTCCTGGTTAACGGATGTTATATTCGTGGAAGAGGTTGTTTTAACTCCTATATATTCTTCAATGACCTTCATATAATCATTATTGTGAGTAGACAATTTTGCAAGACTCTCTTCCTTGGTATACATCGTTTGGCGCATAATAATATCAACGGGTTCACTCATTATAATAGTAATATATGTTTCTTTTTAAATAAAAATGATTCTAAAAAATGAATTTAGAGTTAAAATAAATATATCGAATAGTATGACTTCTTCACTTAATCTTGGTTCCTTGTTTGGTGAAATACAATGTAAATTGGAGAAAAATATAACGTCATTGCTTAATGACGTGCACTTGAAAAATAGTGAGTATAAAGAATTACATGACAATATTATGAGCTTACCTGCTGTGGCTAAGTTGGTTGCTGAAAACAAATTGTTGCGGGAAAAGTTGGCAGAATATGAGAGTGAGAGTGAGAGTAGAAAAATATGCCTTGAAGTTGTGGAAAAAGAGCTTCCGGTTAATACAAAGAAAATTATTTATACCAATAGTGGTGAATCCATGATTACAGATGATTTATGTAATTGTGATTTATGTTCCAATATCGTTAACTGTCTAAAGCAAAATATTTTTATTCTGACACGCGGTGATGACGAAGAAATGGTATTATGTGTAGAATGTTTTGAAGACCATAAAATGAGACTAAAAACTGATCATTGGAAATCAGATGATTTTTCTGAAGACGATTCTTCGTCAGATGAGGAAGAAGATGACGAGGACGATGAAGAAGAGGAAGATAAGCCCTCATGCAATGAAGAAGAGGAAGATAAGCCCTCATGCAATGAAGAAGAATTCGGAATGGATATTAAAGAAGTAGAAGCTATAATAAAAGAAGAAGAATCTAAGCCCTTATGCAATGAAGAAGATGAGCCCTCATGCAATGAAGAAGATGAGCCCTCATGCAATGAAGAAGATGAAGATCCTGACGCATTTGAATGTGATGATTGTAATGTAAAGGATATAAATTGTTTTGAACATCTCGGTATTTCAAAAGACGAAATAGATATTTATAGAGATTTAGGTGAACCAGATCGATGTGAAGAATGTTTTGAAAAATGGAAAAATAGCGAAGATGGTAGCGAATACTTGAAAAGCGTAAATAGTAAAGATAATGAAGAACCCGTTAAATTATGTGAAAATATGGATTGTGTAAGATATCCGCCTGATTGGGACGCCGAAAAAGACACTGAGGAGACGTATCAAGAGGATCCGTGGCTAAAATGTAACCAATGTGATGGGTATTATAACAACGATGGAGGTGAGGATATTTTATACGTACAAGAAGAGCCAAATAATCAAGAAGCCGAGTGTGACTTATGTGGAAAAACCAAAGATATAGTTCAAATGAAAGGGACTGGGCAATATCTATGTGGTAATGCTTGTGATGAAAGCGATGAAGAAGAAGAAGAGGAAGAGGAAGAGGAGGAGGAGGAAGGTAAAAGAAAGTGCGAAACATGTGCTATCCATATAAATACTGATGATATCATTGAATTGAGTATAGAAGTCAATGGACACAATTTAAAATTGTGTTTATGCGAGAATTGTTTTCAAGATAAGGCGGATACTTTACGAAAAGAAGGGTGGAATGTAGATGATTTCTTTGAGGAGGAAGAAGAAGCAGATGCAAGCGAGGCAGAAGCAAGAGAGGCAGAGGCAGAGGCAAGCGAAGAAGAGCCCTCCGGCGAGGAAGAAGAAGAGCCCTCCGGCGAGGAAGAAGAAGAGCCCTCCGGCGAGGAAGAAGAAGAGCCCTCCGGCGAGGAAGAAGAAGAGCCCTCCGGCGAGGAAGAAGAAGAGCCCTCCGGCGAGGAAGCAAGCGAAGCAGATGAAGACGATGAGGAAGTAGAAGAAATTATGATCAATAAGAAAATGTACTATACAACCGATATAGAACATGGCAGCATTTACGAAGACGATGATGGTGATGTAGGATCAAAGGTCGGTAGATTTAATAATGGAAATGCAGAGTTTTATTAATTAATTATTATCCAATAAAAATATTTTTTACTTGGATAATATAAGTATGATAGAAAAGTTGTGTACACCGGCAATAATATATTTAGGTTTTTCCATTATTCAAATAGTTATAGATACATTTAAGGGTATGTATAACGCAGCTTTTTTAAAGACCTTGGTTATGGTTTTAATGACATTGGTATTGAATATATTATGTAATCGCAATTTAACTTTAGTTGCATGGTTAATTGTATTTATCCCCTTTATTTTAATGACGTACATAACTTCTTTGCTCCTTTTTGTATTCGGTTTATCACCAGCGAAAGATGACCAAGATTACGAAGTGGTATATCCAGAAAATAGAGTTGCAAGTAAAACAAATACTAATATTGCAAAAACGTCTTCCAATGTTTACGTGAATGGTAATAATAATAACAATAATAATGATAATAATAATAATAATTCGGGTACAACCGCTGACGATTATGACCCCAATGATTATTCAAGTGGTACACCATCAGACATTAATAATTATAATTAAATTTTATTGTAAATATTATCAATACACACATCGTATTTATATTTTCCCGATAAATCTCGAATCGTCTTTGCATTCATAGTAAACGAAGAACGAGTATGTTCCTTTGTTTCATTTGGAGTATTTGTTGGAGAAGTAATAAATACCTTCGCTTTTTCGCAAATGTACAATTCAACCATTGAAAATATAAATGGATCATAATCAAAATGATTACAATCCAATCTATTTACTTTTGATGAATTAAAAATATGTAGATTATTAATTGAAGTAAATTGAATCGGGGAAATTACAAACAGATTTTTTATAAGGGAAAATTCTCCGGTTTCATATAAATATTGACAAATTGAATTATATACAATTTCTTCATTATAATTATTATATGCATATTCAAAGGTTTTATTTTGACATATATCTAAAACGCGCATATGAAATACGCATAAATTATTAATGTCTATATTATGTTTTTTTAACGTACCTATACTTATTTGTTCAATTATATGATTAAATTGTATATGATTAGAAATAATATTGTAATCATTAATAAATGTAGGATGAAAACTACATTTATTATTCAAACAACCATTTTTATTACAAGTGGATAATTTAATAGTATTAAATGTTCCAACTAATACTAAAATTTCGTCATCTATGCTATCAAGTTCATCGAATGATTTTATCTCTGTTATAAACTTTTTGTGTAAAGTTTGTGATTGAACATTGCCGATGTCGTAAAAATCTTTTTGTGCATTGAAATACCAGTCAGTTAAATTTTTTTCTTTTTCGTTCCTAATATTATATATATTTTTTATTGGTCCATTTGTTTTTACTTCGGAAAAAGGAACAATATTAATATATCCTTTAAATTTATTTAAATCAAATATATCTTCAAATTTATAAAAAGGCTTACACTTGTTTCGGATAGTTCCATGTGGAATAAAAATGGGCGCAATCATAACTCTATTAGTATATTTTGCAATAATACTTGCCTCTTTAAAGCCTAATAATTGGTTTCCAAATCCACAAATACCAATATGGATTATATACTTGACCATTTATATACATAGAGTATAATTTATTTATATTAATTAATCTTTTAGCATATAGGTCGGATTGTTTTTCGTTTTCCCTTCAATTTCTTTGCATAAAAAGGAAATTAAAGCCATTCGTTTACCCTTGGTTATTGGTTGTACTTTATGGCTATATGAACCAGGAAAAATGATAACTGTATTTGCCTTGGGTTTTAATTTAATATTATATTCGGGGAATTCTAAATGGCCTCCCTCATAGTCGTCATTCAAAACTAAAGACATTCCATACATTCTATGTACATGAGGTGCAATACTATCTCTATGAGCATGAAATCGTCCATTTGATTCGGAATCATAGCAACATATTTTATACAATTCTCTATACATTACTTCAAAATTAAATACCTCTTTCATTTTGAAATAGGCTGTTTTGCGGAGTTTAAAATCGAGTTTTTTTTCAAGAGCAGCATCTGGATGTACATGAAAACGATTTTTTCCCGAACTATTATGAAGAGTCGCTTTATCTTCATGATTATTATAATAAGAGATGACCTCTGCCAATAATTCCTTATCTAACACGTTGGGAATTTCAATATAAGGTACATGACTAACGTCATAATTATTAAAGGTAATATCATCGGATATATTATTTTTACAATGTGTTATATTCAGAATCCTTCGTTCACAATTCAATGCATATACAATAATATTATTATCCAGTGGTTTTTCAAAATATTGTTCTATAACCACATTATTTGTTTCATTATATATTAAATAAACAATGTTATATGAAATTTCTAATAATTTAACAATCGGATAATTATTAATAACATCAATATGACTTGCGACAATAATGATTATATTTTTGCTATCCACATAGTTGTGTAGATGTTTTTCTTGATTAGTATTGGTTTTCCAAGTAAAAAAAGGAACGTAGTCGCCTTCTTCAAGGTGCAATGGCTTTTCAACGTGCAATGGCTTTTCAACGTGCAATGGCTTTTCAACGTGCAATGGCTTTTCAACGTGCAATGGCTTTTCAACGTGCAATGGCTTTTCAACGTGCAATGGCTCTATATTATTAACAGGAGACTCTACTGGTTCATCTATCTTCATGGTAAATATATTTTGATACATTATTTTACTCGTTGGAGCTTCACGAAACCATAAATTAAATGCCCACTTCTCTCCTTTTATTACAGGCATACCACCATGAAGACTATTCATATCCTTCTGATTGGTATTACCAATACAGTTATTAAAAACAAGTATGGTACCTATTTTAGGTTTTACCACAATATTCTTCTTTGGAAAATTCGTCCCACCACCTTCTTTCACGTCGTTTAAATAAACCAGCGCAGTGAGTAATCGCTGTCCACCATATTTCATATTGCGTTGTTGTTTTTCACTGTTGTCATGATCCCAACCATCATAATGAGGATTATATAATCCACCTTCAGGGTAATGGATGACTTGTAATTTTTCGGCATTTTCTAATGGACTGCATGTAATATAGCTGATTTTTTCACACATGCGCGCAATTGTGGACGTTTTATTGTGTGGAAGCCAACAATTAGAACTTATCCTTCCAGTAGAAATAAAACCTTCTTTTGAACCAGCAACAAGAGAGTCAGAAAGAAATGGCATTGCTTGCCCTATAATATGATTGCATTCGAATTCAGTAAAAATTCCTTCATATAAATCAATTCCATCAGCCAATTTTTTATAATCCATACTTTTATTATTTAGCTATGCCATTGATTTTATATAATTTAAAAAAGATATATAAAAAAAAATGATGTATAATATAAAATGGGGGACTCTCAAGCATCGGAAAAAAACACCATGGATTCAGAACATCATCCATTAGAAAGTAAATGGGTATTGTGGGCACACTTGCCTCATGATACTGATTGGTCTGTAGGCAGCTATAAGCAAATTTATGAATTCTCTACGGTCGAAGAGGTGCTTTCCATTTACGCTAATTTACCACCCAAGCTGGTCGTTAATTGTATGCTATTTCTTATGAGAAGTGGTATTACACCGACTTGGGAGGACCCCAAAAATAGAAAAGGCGGTTGCTTTTCATATAAATTAAATAATAAAAATGTGCCTGATTGTTGGAGGAAAATCTCTTATAGTACTTGCGGTGAAACACTGTCAACTAATCAAAGCCTTCAAAAAACAATTAATGGAATTACTATTTCTCCAAAAAAGAATTTTTGTATATTAAAAGTGTG
>Ga0209151_1001203_pt1 | contig 16152 bp, 13 predicted proteins | sample SaaInlV_DNA_165m_FD_184688 | JGI IMG/M metagenome (GOLD analysis project Ga0209151, IMG submission 184688) | Marine microbial communities from expanding oxygen minimum zones in the Saanich Inlet - SI075_LV_DNA_165m (SPAdes) (version 2) | ecosystem: Environmental > Aquatic > Marine > Unclassified...
TCTTTTAAATCAACTAAAGCCCACATAAAAAGACCTATCGTAATTCCTTGCCTCGTGTAACCTGTTGAAACCACAATTACCAAATATGGCGTTGCAATAGCAAGGGCGAGCCATGGTATTGGCATAGATTTACAGAATCGTAAAAGTCCGGCAACAAAAATTATTGCACTCGCAAGGTTAACGCCATAAATACCTAATGGTGTATTTATAAAAAACCAGTATAAAAGCTCAAAGCCATAATCAACTCTATCACTATTATTGAGAAATGCTTCCTTAAAAAATACTCCATCAAGTGGGCTATAGTTAAATATATAATTTTCCCAATCCCCTCCAACTTTATATCTTAATCCAATAATAATAATAAGAATAGCTCCGTATAGAAACCACTGAATTTTCTCAATATCACTATCAACTCTCGCAATTGAAAAACCAAAAAATACAGGGACTAAGAACATTAGCCAGTATATAGTCATATTTATTGTCCCTTATATTTAAGCATTACTTGAATATTCATCATAAATCAAGTGAATCAATCCAAATATTAAACATTAATACAGACCATAGCGAGTGCGTCCAATCCCTCTTGCCAGATACATGTTCTTTCCACCTAACTCTAATAGAATCAGTATCAAAATATCCGTCTGATTGCAATCTATGCTCACTCAATAAATCTTCGGACCAGTCCTTTAATGGGCCTCTTATCCACGATCCTACGGGAATTCCAAAGCCGGCTTTAGGGCGCTCTATCAGATCTCTAGGAACGTACTTATCAAGAACTTGTCGCAATGCCCATTTCCCTTCTCCATTATGTATTTTAAAATTCAAGGGAAGCCTATGAGACAATTCAGCAACTCGATAATCTAACATTGGTACACGAGTTTCCAGACCAACAGACATAGACGCCCTATCCACTTTACATAAAATATCATCTGGAAGGTAACTTATTGAGTCCCAATACATCATTCTTGATTCGTGCTCTTCTAAAATAGGGAGTCTCATTTCCCGACGAAGCAGTGTGTCAGGTTCATTTGCATTTAATACAATTTTAGATGGAGACTGCCATTCAGACACAAGACTCATATAAAGATCATCTAAACTATTAATGCTACTTAATCTAGATGCAAGCTTATACGCCTTATCTCCCAACAGAGATATATCTTTTTTTATATACGGTAAGTAACTAGAAATTCCTCCAGCTTTGTTCCAAGCCTCTATTGGAATTGCAGTAATAAAATGAGAAAATATTTTCCTTAGTGGTTTTGGCATCCAAGATACACGATTCCATATATTGCGCGACCATAAATAACGATTGTACCCGCCAAATAATTCATCTCCACCATCTCCTGAGAGAACAACGGATACATTTTTTTTTGCTTCACAACTTACTAAATACGTAGGAATTTGTGACGAATCTGCAAACGGCTCATCATATATGTTTGCTATATTAGGTATGACTGACATAAGATGGTTTGAATTTACATAAAACTCATGATGTTCTGTACCAATGTGCTTTGCAACAGCCTTGGCATACTTAGCCTCATTAAAATCATCCTCAGAGAACCCAATAGTAAATGTATTTACTGGATTCATGTTATATTTTTGCATTAAAGATACGATAATCGAAGAATCCACCCCACCTGATAAAAAAGCTCCCAAAGGAACATCTGATATCATCTGCGAGCGAACAGATTCAGATAAAACTTTATCAATTGCCTCTATCGCCTCTTTTTTATCATTTATCCTATTGTTTATTCCTTTTTCAGCTGCGTCTCGTAACGAGTACCATTTTCTAATAGAAAATGTCTTCGAATTGAATGGTGCAAATGGCGTACCATTTGGAACTGTATTTAACTCATTTGAATCTATTTGCAACAAACACCCTGGCTCAAGTTTATAAATATTTTGAAAAATTGAAAATGGTGCAGGTATATACATATGCCTCATATAAAGAGATAGTGCTTCTCTACTAATCTTCTTATTAAACCCTTGGTATTCCTTGAGGGCTTTCAGCTCTGAACCAAAAATAAAGGCATTATTACTCCACCCATAATACAACGGCTTTTCTCCAAACCTATCTCGAGCAAGAGTTAATTTCTTGTGCTTACAATCCCACAAACTAAAAGCAAACATGCCAATGGCATGGTTTAACGTTCTATCTACTCCCCATTGAGATATTGCAGCCAATAAAGTCTCCGTATCCGAATGACCTCTCCAAGAATGAGACTCAGATTTACCCTTAAAAAGCTTAATGCGTAACTCTAAATGATTATATATTTCACCATTAAAAGCAATAACATAACGACCACACAAAGATACCATTGGCTGGTGGCCCGCCAAACTAAGGTCTATAATTGACAACCTTCTGTGACCGAGTGCAATTTTTCCAGCGCCTCCTATCCAGGTGCCCCCATCATCAGGACCACGATGATTCAATGAATCGGTCATTTTATATATAGATTTATCTAACTCTCTTTTAGTTAGATCGCCTAAAATTCCTGTAAATCCACACATAGATATTACTATAAAAACTTCCTTAGACAGTCAACCCATTGGTTTAATTTTCTCATATGTTGTTTAGACCAACTACAAAAAAACTACTGGATTGTTTAGTTTTTTTGACATCACATATCATAATAATATTTTAAATTTCACTCGAGACCCTAAAATTTTATTTTTTAATTCCAACGGCACACCAAAACGGTGCGTGCGTAGAAAACACTATTTCACCCAAGCCAGACTCAGTCATCATTTCCTTAATTTGATCTTTTGTAAATCTTTGCTCCAATGGGGTTCCAAGTCGATCCCTAGAATCAGTCCTCATTGTGTAGAAACTACGATTCTTATAGTAAGACAAAGGAATATTAGCCGTATTAATTCCAATCTTTTCTAAAATATTTGATAGAATCGAAAGAGGCATATATATAGTAACAGCAACAATATCTGTAACTATATTTCTAATAAACAATGGAAGTTTGGAGATAACCTTTCTCATTAAGTTAGAGGCTCTCCAAGTGATTTTAAAAAAAATAGATCTATTATCAAGTGCATAATATATATATAGCAAAAATGGGGATCCTGACTTTAACAGTTTAACACATGATTTAATTGCCAACCTTGTATTAGGTATATGATGAAGAACTCCAATAGAATACCCAAAATCCTGACTTTCATTAGTCAAATTATTATTTGTAACCGAACCTCTAATAAATGAAATATTTTTAAACCCATAAAGCTCCCTCTCTGCAATATTTATTGCATCAGATGGTTCAACACAATTCAGATGTCCTACCTTTGGAGAAACAAACCTTGCCCATCGACCTGACCCGCACCCCATGTCAAAACCTATTGAGCCTGAATTTATAAGATCCCATGGAAATATATCAAAATATTCATTAAACCCATTTTCTATTTCAGATTGTGTCATTCTAGATTGGTCAAATCTATTCCATTCATTTCCAAAACTAATAACTGTATCATGGTCAATATTGTCTTCGTTTTCTGATCTCATATCTTGTTTTATAAGTAATCCTTATAGTAGTCAAGCAAATACTCATTCAAACATACGCGCCAATCACGCATAATATTTACGCCTCTTAAGTTTAATTTCCTATCTACAAGTCTTTCTGATGGCGGCCTGTCGGCAAAATATTCTTTACTCCAATAATTTGAATCTACTGGAGTTACTATAATATCTTTATCCAAACCAAGTGCATTAACAAGCTCAACTGCAACTTCATACCTTCCTGTAACTCCTCCACAGACCATATTGTACAGCCCCCAATATTCTTTTTCTATTAGCAATTTAACATTCTTGGCAAAATCATGAGTATATGTTGGAGTGCCCAATTTATCATCAACAATGAACAATTCATTATTTTTATCTTTGATCTGTTTCATAATTTTCTGGACAAATTTTTTATCTTTATTTGGACCTCCTCCCATCATCCATCCAGCCCTACAAATAATATGACGAACAACATTTTGCGCTACAAAAGTCTCACCAGCATACTTACTTCTAGCATAATGACCCAATGGATTCGGAAGATCCCAATCATCGTATACATCTTTAACTCCATCAAAAATACCTGCAGTACTAATATATAACAACGGGATGTTTAACTGATTGGCAATATAAGTAGCATTTTCTACAGACATGGTGTTTGTAGCATAAGTATCGTCCGGATTAAGTTCACAATATTCTAAGTCGGTATATGCTCCCAAATGAAAAAGATAGTCGGGCCTAAACTCTTCAACATCTTTTCTATATGCATCGTAATCCCTAAAATCTAAATATCTAAGCCAATCATCATTTACATCAATATCTGTACACAATAAATCATAGTCTTTTTTAAAAATAGTATAAAAAGCCTCGCCTAGCATGCCACCACATCCTGCTATATATATCTTTTTTCTTTTAATCATAATTGAATAATTTTTTATTTAAAGTTTATCAAGAATGGACAAGTATTTTTTACCAATTACATCGGTTGAATAATTGTCAATAATTGTTCTTCTAGCCTCTATTCCAAGTCTTTTTCTCAATGATTGGTTGTTTATTAATTTATAAAGCGCATCCAGCCATTCATCATCATTATTATTAACAAGATATCCATTCTTTAAATGTGTTATTATTTTTGATGTTGTGCCCACATTTGTTGCTACAGTTGGAATAGCAAAGGACATATATTGTATCGCTTTCAAGCCACTCTTTCCAAGCGCCCATTGATCTTTAATTAACGGGTAAACTCCTATGTCAATCTTCTGTAAATCTTTAATTTCATTTTCACTATTCCATTGAATAACTTCTAAATCAACCCCTGGAAGGCTATATTCAAAATTTCCGATTATAAGTAATTTAAACTCACACCTTTTGCTTAACTTTATAAATACATCTCTCAACAAATCAATATAAATTTTCGAGCTGAATGTCCCTGTCCAGCCTATAGTTACTTTTTTATTATTATTATACAAGTTAGTCGGGTAAAAATTTCTTGTATTTACTGACGACGAAACATACGTAGATTTCTTTTTTTTATTTAATTTATAACAATAATTATTTAAAAATGGCGAGCTAGTAATAACGTGATCTGCATTTTTCACTAAATGAATAATTTTTCTAGGATTTTTTAATAAACCAGCTATGCGATTTAGTTCATTATTCATAGTACTCGTAGCATTATCTTCCACATCATATACTATTTTTTTTGATAAAGCACAAACTAAGCGCTCAAAAAATGTTGTCCCAAGAGGCGTAACCCACATAAACACATAAACAATATCATAATGAGGTATTAAAAAAAGATCGCGCAATCTTCGAAAATGACCAAAAACTGTACCTACAAATTTCTCTAAAAAATGGCCTTTTAGATAAATAATACTCCACATATTAAGGTCCATAAATGGAGATACTTTTACATCATAGTTATTTTTTTTCCAATCCTCAAAATATTGCTCATATTTTAATCTTTGACCTGCGGCAACGCCCTCTGGAAATGGGCAAATCACATAAATTTTTTTCTTTGCCATGTTTAACTAGTCTTTACTTATGATTGAATTATAAATTTCATCATAATATTTAACACCATCATCCAGTGAAAAATATTTTAGTGCAGTATTGCGACAGCGTTTCTTAATATTTTTTTCTTGGGTCAATTTTAACAATCGAATAACACTCTTTCTTATTTCATTATCACTAAAACTATTCAGAACAATACCAACATTTTCTTTTTCAAGAACTTCATCTACATCTCCTATTCCAGTATTGCACAAGCATGGAACGCCACAACCTAGAAACTCTCCCAATTTTGTTGGAGCTGATGCAATTTTTGAATAGCATCGCTTAATAATAAAAACACCTACATCCATCGATTGCATGGCATTTACCACATCAGTCTGACTTCCGGATGCAATCATTACTGATTTCGAATCTAGCCCTGACTCTTCAATATGTTTATAAATATAATCATGTCCTCCCTTATTAAATATCTGCAACCTTGCCTCTGGTATATATTTTTTTATCATACTAAAACAACGTAACGTTTCATCGAAAAGATACCAAACTCCTACAGAACCGACATATCCTACCGTAAATACATGGTTGGCATTCATGCTATTGTTAGAATATGATTTTGGTCTAAATAAACTAAGATCAGTACACGTAGTTATCACTTTAATTCTTAACTTCTTATTGGAAAGGTATGAAAAATTGTTAATTTCAGTAACAGCTGCATTTGTAAGTGAGACTATATAATCCGCATTAATTAAAAAATGCCTTTCAAACCATTTGGATACACGAAACAATCTGCTATTTTTCTCCCATAATCCTCCATCTACACGTTCATCAGCCCAAAAACCTCTCATATCAAATATGAAATACACATTTGTAATTTTCTTAAGTAACAAAGCAATAACTGATGGAACATAACTCCTTGCATGAATAATTTTCACCCTATAACGAAAAACAATCCAAAAACTAGTAACAATGCCAAAAATAATATCCAGTAGTGTTGCGATCGATGTTGGGCGCTTATGGTAACGGAGTCTAATCCATTTTATTTTATTTTTATTTAGTAAATTTTCCATACTAGATAATCTATCATGATCTAAGATATACTCACTTTTTTCAAAGCTTATTAGATATATATTATGACTATAAGACAATCTACTTAGGTAACTTAAAACTTGTGATCTTCCAAGAGGCTCCATTACCCCGTCATATGTTATATATAAGATAGAATCCATATACTAAATTTGTCTTTTGATGAAAACCGCTTGAAATCTATTTCCAAATATTGTATTAAAAAACTTTTTTCCGCTAAATAAAATTGCAATTTTTGCAATAATATACTTAATAAATTTTCCCTCTACATATGGCCATCCAGTATCATAAATACGCCAATATTTTAACTCTAAATCTGTATCAATCCGATTCAAAAAAAAGTCATATTGCTGCCTACCTCCAACACGAAAAAGGTGGTATGGGGGACTATCTAGGGCAGTATTACGGTAAAAAATATTCTTCAAAAATCCAAATATATATGAAGAAAAATATACCAGACTCGGATTATTCTCAAGAGGGCCTTCTATAAAAATAGTTCCACCAAATTTTAAACTCTTCAAGATATAATTTAAAGTATCTGCAGGCCGAGGAATGTGCTCTAGAACATCGCCTAAATGTATAGCATCAAAATACTCCTCGTATAATTCTGATTGAAAAGAATCAGTAGACATTACCTCACAAAATTCATTGTTTTTTACATATTTTACTGCATCTGTATTGTATTCAACTCCAGTACAGTAAAAGCTATTACAAGAAAGTAGTTTTAAAAAAAAACCGTCTCCACAACCATAATCAAGCACCTTCGCTCCTTTATTAAGATAACTAAACAATAAATTTGCTGATTTTTGATACTCTTCAACCCTAGATGGATTGTGGTAATGATAATGATACTCGCTTCCTTTGTACATAAGTGCAATAGCTTTACTGCTAGGAGGAGGATTTACATATACGGTTGAGCATTTTTTACATCTTAAATATTTAAAATGAAAATTGTCAATTTTTGCATAATACGGAAAACTTACACGAGGTAAATTTGAGCTTAGTCCGCACATAGGGCATTCATATTCTTGTTTTAGTCTCATATACTATAAAGTCTTGTTTAGAGACTCTCTTTAAATATTTTTTTTTAAGATATTTTAATATTTAACTTGTGCCCTTTAAAAAAATAAGTCAGCAATTTCTACAAATAGATATGGAAGCATATTTATAATCTACTGCTAATTTTTTTTAGATATACGGTTAACTGGTTCCCTGTATTTGTTATCTTCATAAAATATTTTATTATTTTATGAAACACACTAGGAATATAGTATACAGTTCCAACATCATAACTAGACTCTACCACTTTATATCCTAACTTAACCCCAAGACTATTAAAAGATTGCATACTAAATTCAAATAAATGGAACGGGCTATGCATAGGGCTTAAATTAGTCACATAATTAGTACACGTCAAACCATAATATAAATTTATCAACTTAGAGTTTAGATTATTTGTTGAAGGTACCTCAATATGAATAACACCACCTGGTTTTAACCATTTTATCGCTTTTTTCATGGCAGCAGCAGGGCTGTATAAGTGTTCAAATACAGCTCCAAACGTTATAAAATCAAAAAAATTATCTGGAAAATTAGCACCCTCTATTGTGCTGAGCTGTATTTTATCCTTACTTATTCCCATAGATAAAACTGCCTTATCATAAAAAGTCTCTGATGGCTCAATCCCATAGGCACTAAAACCATTATTTTCTAGAGATATCATGCACTTCCCTAATCCACAGCCGATATCTAACGCTTCCATTCTACTGGAATTCGATAAAAGATTCTTTGCTATATGTATCTGTTTAGAGAAATATTTTGAATCTAATTTAAAATACTCTTTCATCCAATAATCTTCTGGAGGAACCTTATAGTGATCTTGTATACTAAACGGTATAGGTTGTGGCACAGAATATATTAGTCCACATTTATTGCATTTATTTACAGAAACTGTTATGCCTGTTTTACCCCTAGGATTAACGCCCTGTGATTTATTTAGCCTTTGCCCCAATCTTCTATGTTTAGATATATTATCTCCACACATTTCACATTCTTGTATATTTTTAAATATATATCTTAAGTCTCTCATATTTGATTCTTATTAAAATGAAATACGTTTTAGAAATGCACCATTACTAGTAATAAATATTGAATCAATATTTGTATTCTTAAAATAAAGTTTTGCAATAGATGATAAATCCTTACAAAGAAACGGTTCACTACTAGTTAAATTAACATATAAGTAAATTTTACCTAAATTACGAGTAATAACGTCTATTTCGTTCTTATATATGTCTTTATCTTCTTAGAAGTTAACTTTACTACTAAATACCCAGTTATTCTGAACTGTAAAACTAACTAAACTTATAATACCTATAATAAAAAATTGTGACAAGATAGGATCTAGAAGAAAATAATCTACTGACAAAATTAAAAGCAAACCATTCAATACAAACATTCCTACATACAATGTTATATACTTTGTGAAACTGCGTCTGTGCTTATTACTAGAAAATGTCCAATAACGGTTTAAAAAATATCCAAAGAAAATACCAAATATATAAGCAAATAAAAGTGCCATCCAATAGTTAGTTCCAAGTACAACGAGAACACTATAAAGCGCGTTAGCTAGTAATGTATTAGATATGCCAATAATAAGAAACTTAGTTACTTTCATACATTTATTACCTAAAATACAACATAAGCAAACCTTTGCAAATCAAACCATGGTACACAGAGAGAGGTTAGCTAAATTTATGACTATAATTGCCAAAAGAATGGTCTGTTTGCTTCATGAGTATCCTAGATATTCCAGTAGATATGTTAATTGGATCCCATGTCAATAACGGCAAGTAATTTGAGAAAGTTATATCCGCATTATTCACTATCAAATCATTCATTTTAAAGAGAACCCTTCTTCTTGTGACTCTTTCAACCTCTCTTCTTATCTCTAAAATAGATGATGGCTTACAATTTGCTAAAATATATATACCGTCGCTATCAGAAAAAATTTTATTGAAAATAAATTTGGCAACATCATCAACCCACACATAATCTCTTAATGTATATAAATTCCCAGATAAAATTGTACCTCTACTCGTTAGTGCATTGTAAATCATAGTAGGTATTAACCCCATCCTAGTTTTTGTACTTATATAGCCATAAACCGAGCTAGGTCTGATAATAGATACTTTATCAAATCTACTATTACTCAACAAATACTCTTCTTGTTTTTTCTTAAGTTCTCCGTAAGGTCTTCTAATTGACATTTTAGTTTTTCTACTTATATTGATAGACCCCTCATATAACCCACCTGCCGAACTAACAAACACTACATCAATAGGTGAATTCTTTACAGATCTTAATAAACAATCTATTAATTTTTGAAAGTAAATAAACTCAATTTCTACCTCTTGTACAGAAGAATAAAAACTGGATTTCCCTGCAGCCCAGATTAGAGAAATCTTGCAGGTTGCATCATAAGGTAGATTTGACTTAGAAACAATTTGGCTTGCAATAATATTAATAGACTCAAAATCATCCCATAACACCTTAACAGAAGCAAAGTTATAACCATATAATTTGTCAAGATAATTTGATACACTCCCACCTATTAAACCGCCGCCAAAGAGCCAGACGGTATTATTAGAGTGTTTATAGATCCTCATTTATTTTAGCAATTTAGCTGCCCAATCCTTTAAGTGCCTATCTCTCCACCTATCAACAACAAAAAAAGATGGCTTTCCCTGTGACTGAGACATGATTACAGCAACATATTCTAAAAGCACCCCGATCAACAATGATATAAGCCCTCCAAAAAATAATATCAATAAAGCAATCGATGCCCATCCAGGAACTTCACTATACTGGTCAAATAATGCGTTGCCAAAAATAAATAAAATGAATAACATCCCTATCAGCATTGAAAAGAATCCCATAAGTGAAAGGACTCTAGTTATATTACTTTGTGCTGATACAAACAGCCTTCTAGAATGCTCAAGAAGCTTTTTAAAATTATAACCACTTACTTTAGAAGTTTGATATCTTGTATCGATCAACTCCAACTGATACGTTGTCACTGAGTCAGTAAACCAGCCAAGTGAAATGTCATAATACATCTCAGCACTACCAACTGCAGCAGCACTTCTTGCCACCACCCCTCTAATAACACGGAAACTATTAAATACCTTTATTCTTTTATTACTGGATAAAATTGACAACATGTACTTAAAAAACTTTGAAGACCAGTCTCTTGCAATAGAATTATGCACGGGCTTTATTGGAACAGCATAAACTATATCCTTGTTTCCTATGATAGCAGTTGCTATCATAGGCAAAATAAAATTTGGATCATGCTGAAGGTCTTCATCTATAGTCGCAACCCAATCACCAGATGAGTACAATATGCCTGCTGCAGAAGCTTGGTGTTGACCATAATTCTTACTCAAGGTAATTATTCTAATCCAATCATATTTTTTATTCAACTCCTCTAATAACTTATAAGAATTATCAATTGCACCATCAAGTACAAATATTGCTTCAATCAATTCTATAGGAGCATCATTGCATTTAAGATCCGCACCTAAATCCTTAATTTTTTTTACAAGGATATCTAGATATTTTTCACCTGCATATACTGGGGTTACAATGGTCAACGTTGCTTTTTTCATAAAAAATGATAGATTATAATAACTTAATTATTTTGTTTTACAAATCATATTTTGGTACAAACCTAGAATAATTCAATGATGTTAATATGCAATTTTCCCATAGTACACTTAAGTACGTCGCTTGCATTCAAAAACTCAGAAAATGTTTATAGGCACATTAGTTATCTAAATTGATAATACTATTAGCACTCCTCTTAATAATTTTTTTACTACAGCTCTCATCAAGTTTGTTTATATTTAAAAATCTAAATTTGGCTAATTGTATGATAAAAAAATAATATACACACAATTATTTCTTTGCAAGAACATAATATTGTGCCCCGAGGGGGAGCCATGTTAGCCAACGTTCAATAGTTCTTAATAATCTAAGACTATAAGGAAAAAACATGCAATATTTTTTATAAGCTTTATCAAACCCAGCTTTATTAAACTTACTAACTAATTGCCCAGCATTAATCAATACTGCATCTCTATCAAATATGCATTGATTTACTATTCGAACAGTGATTGGATTGTATGGATTATGTTCAAATACAACTAATCTCGCCCCCGGTCGGAGTACTCTATATATCTCACTTAAGGCCTTCTCATGTTCAGTAGATGGAATATGATGAAATACACAAGCGCTGAACACAAGATCAAAATGATTATCTGGAAACGGGATTAACTCTCCATCAAACAATACATACTCTGCTGATTCTTGAAACCGCTTTTCTGCCGCCTCTAAACTCTTTGGTGAAACATCAAGGCAAGTTAATCGGCTATCTGGCATATGTTTTTTAAAATATGGTATGGAATTACCAACACCGGAGCCAAAATCCAACACATTTAAACTTGTTGGTAAGTTTAAATTATTGACTATACGTGCGACTTCAATAACTTTATACTCAGCAAAATCATCCAATTCATCTTCTGAAGCATTGGTACTGTCAAGATGTAAATTGCGATATGACTCAGAAAATTCATCGAACTCTAATTCATTTTTTTTGACCTCATTGTTATCAATTTTAGGCTTCATAATTTATTTATAATCGCTCTACCATAGTCATTAATTTTATACAATGAAGCTCCATTAGATAATAACTCTAACTCATATGGATGAATATAGTTATTATATCTAATTGTTTGATTTGTGGCTTTACCCGCCTGGCCTTTACTTAGGGTATCTGAAATAAACAAACAATCAACCCTATTAGGATTTAAACCATCATACACAGAATCGTCTAAATTGCCAAATGGGGGGATCTCCCAAATATCATAAATCTTTATATTTGGATTTTTTATAATAATTGGTAAGATCAAATGCTCCATTGTCAATATACCTTCACAACTTTTAGATAACTCTACAATTTCACGACCGGCGCTATTAAGCATAGCCTCCTTAAATGTTATTAGCTCAGAAGGTTCAACAATATTTTGAATAATTTCTTTCCATAAATAAGATGCTTGTGTAAACGATAATAGGAGGGTTGGTATCACCAAACTACGAAAAAATCTCAGTAACAACAACCTTTGTTTCGCAGAATTATTTAAAAATGATTGAAGGATAAATACTATAAAAATTAATAGATAACTAGACAATATTGCTGGAATTATCCACCCCCATTGTTCTTCATACTCATGAAAAATATTTATATTCCATGCTGATATCACTATCTTATTATCAAAAAATAAAATAGCACTAATAATAGAAATTATCAGAATCATAAACAATAATGACATCAAAAAGCTTCTTTTAGAGTTGAATATTCTTGGCAGGACAACTTTATTTATAGTTAAAGAATACCAATATCCTGCCAAGATAAACAGGGGAACTGCAGGAACCAGGTACCTCGCTTTTGGTACACCAATAATTGTTAGGCCGACTAGCAAAATAGCACCTAATAATAATAAATAAAATTGCTTATTATCTTTTGAAATCTTAAATGCGCCAAACAACAACAAAGATGCACCAATAATGTACCCGACTCCAGGAATCAATCTTGCAATTGAATGCGTTATAAAGTTCATACTAACTATATAATCGAACAAAGTTATAAGATTCCTCCACCACTGCTCTAAAATAAACGTGTAATTATTCTTCAAAGCCTCTAATATCGTTGTGGCGCTACCAAATAACTCTTTATTTGTGAAATAAAAATCATAATTTTCAAAGCTTCCGTACTTATACGCAATATATTGCCAATTCATAGACTGAATAAATCCACCATTACCTAATGACGTATGTTCGCCAGAAACTGGAAACCAGCTTGTGGTTGTAAACCATGCATTGTTCCATGGATGTGATGATAAGAATAGATATGATAATATTAAAAATATTAAAACCATAGCAATAGGCCAATCAACTTTTTTCGGCGTAAGCGCTTTGCCCAACCCTATAAAACTATTTGATTTATAAATCACCCAGCCATCATATAGAATAACCAATATTAAAGGCACTATGTATGTAACTCTAAACATATATGCCATTATTAGCAATGCATATGAGGCTGAAAATTTGAATCTATTGTTATGAGTAGTGTTCAAATCCGACCTTATAACAAAAGCAAGGCAAGTTACTGCCAAGGCCAATGATTGGACAGGTGGTTCATTGTAGCGAATGAACGGCAGCCATAAAATAATTGCAGCCAATGAGTACCATGCACTTAACTTGATTTTCAACAATAAGTAAACCGAATATCCAGTTATAAGCGACGTAACGAACCATTCAATAATAAATGAATATGGGTGTACTATCCAGTTGAATAATTGAAGATACGCAGTATATATTGGAGCTCTGCTAGGTATAACAAACCCATTGCCTTCTTTGAGTTCGTTTGCAAAAAACCAATACCCCCAGCTCTCACCTCCAGCCTCGTAATGACCAAACATCATTATCACAATAGTAGCGATAATTAAAAATATAGATGCCTTTATATTTGTTAATTCCATATATCTAATTTTCAAAAATATACCTAGTTAATATCAGATTATTGGTTATGCAGCATGTTGTAAAAAACTGTATTTGATTGTGTACTTAACTCTTGATACGAACCTTCTTCTACAACTTTGCCACCCTTCATGACATATACTTTATTTGCTTTTTTAATAGTTGATAGACGGTGCGCTACAATCAATATAGTCATATTATTTGCTAATTTTTCTATTGAACTTTGAATTAACGACTCCGATTCAGAGTCAAGAGAACTAGTAGCTTCATCTAGAATCAACAAATCAGGCTTACGCAATAACGCCCTTGCTAAAGCAATTCTCTGCCTTTGTCCTCCAGACATACGAACTCCACGCTCACCAACTAAAGTGTCAATCCCCAAAGGTAACTGTTTAACAAATTTTTCAGCATTAGCCATTTTCAAAGCATCCCATAACTCATCTTCGTTTGCTGAATCACATGACCACAATAAATTATCTCGAATAGAGGAGTAAAATAATACCGGCTCTTGTGGTACATAACCAATCCTTTCACGAATGGTATTCTTTATCCATTTATCTAACGGGATGTCATCAATAAACACTGACCCCTTATCTGGAACTTGTAACCCTATAATTAAATCAGTAACTGTAGATTTTCCTGAACCAGATTCGCCTACTAATGCAGTCATTTCTCCTTTCAAAATCTGTATATTTATTTCAGAAATGGTATCTTTACATGATGGATATGTAAAACTAACATTTCTAAGAAAAATACCATTTTTTAGTTTTTCAAAAACTTTGTCGCCTTCAATTTCACTTAGTTTATTAGCCCGAATACGTTGAGATTGTAATTGCTCATAACTAGGAATAAAATTATTAATACTAATATTGGTTTGCAACAAGGCCGAAAGAATAGGCAATGCTGAAAGCAAGCTCCACATTACCGCCGCTAATTCAGAAATTGGTGATTGGTACTGCAAGGAAAGCCCTAATGCAATGACAGCGGCCAACATTCCCAAAGGGGCAAATGCAAGGGGTATTGCCGTTGTTAAAGTCTGTGACTTTAAAGTAACATTAATATGGTTATCAAATGCATGAAGATAGTAAAATTTCGCATTATTTTGCCGCCCAAACCCAAGAATAATACGAATCGATTGAAATATTTCGCTCAGAATTCCCATTGCAAGATTTGCAGTTCTTGTATTTTCTTTTCCAAGTCGATAGCTATATCGATTGAAATACAAAAAAGGTAAACCAAAAATTAATGCCAATATTAAAGCAGTAATAGTCATCCTGGCATCTAGCCAGAATGGTATAGAAATATAAATTGAAAACTGTACAATTTGTGAAAGTTGGGTCGCAATATGTCCTAGTGTGTCGCCAATAACAGGAAGTTCTTTATTTAAAGTATTTAACAACTCGCCCTGACTAGAGGAGGTGAAAAATTCCCATCGAGCCTTAAAAAAGGCGGTTAAAGAATCGCCTATAATACCCCGTAATACTGCATATTTAATTCGTAATATTTTGTAACGAATTGCAACTTTAAGCGCTCCATTTAAGAGATTAAACCCTACAAATAAAAGTCCGACCGTCCAAAAATCAACTTCTATGTGAAAATATGAGAAATAGTCTAAAGCTAAACTGGTAATTTGACTAGGGTTTGAAAACGTCGGATCAAGCAAATAGTCTGCCATTGGTATTAGCGCCAACACTGTGCCCGCTGCGACAATTCCCTCTAGTAATAAATAGAGAAACAAGGATAAGAAATAAGCAGGATAATCCCTTGCAAACTCTACAAAAATATTAGCAATTTTAGATATTTGAGACATGTGTGTTTTACTTAAGGAAGTTTATGTTGTATTACAATCATCAAAGGCCGCTCAAGTCATTAAAGTTTAAAACCCCTTGGGAATTAATACAACAATGTTATAATGAAAACCGTGAAAGATTTAGAGAAGACCCCAACCATAAGAT
>Ga0209151_1001205_pt1 | contig 16144 bp, 12 predicted proteins | sample SaaInlV_DNA_165m_FD_184688 | JGI IMG/M metagenome (GOLD analysis project Ga0209151, IMG submission 184688) | Marine microbial communities from expanding oxygen minimum zones in the Saanich Inlet - SI075_LV_DNA_165m (SPAdes) (version 2) | ecosystem: Environmental > Aquatic > Marine > Unclassified...
CAAAAAAATCTAAAAAGACTAAAGAAATCTCATAAAGGTTCTTGTGGAATTCCACAATTAAATGGTGGTGCCAAGAAAGCTTCTAAGAAAGCTAAGAAATCTTCCAAGAAATCTTCCAAGAAATCTTCCAAGAAATCCTCCAAGAAATCTTCCAAGAAATCTTCCTCAAAGAAATCTAAAAAAAACTAAATAGTAAAATTTTTTGACTAGTTCAAATTAATTAATGATTAGGAACCATTGGTTCCTAATCATAATATTAATAAAATATAGATACATGAGCTTGATATAAATTTAATTTTATATCTTTTACTTTGGCTCTACCTTTAATTCCAATGCTATCAACTTTAAAAGCTTTAGATATAGTTAGAATTTCAATATATTTTCCTGGACCAACTCCAATAGATAAAACAATTTTCTTATTATCGTCATAAGATAAAATTCTTGATGATGCAATCAATCCACCAAAATAAAATATACCTTCTTTTTCGTAAAAATAACAGTTTGGAAAAAAATCTTTTTCAGTCATATCCCAATAACCATATCTTCTTAATTGATCTTCTTTAGATAAATCACTAAATTTCTTTAATCTATTTTTTGCATAAATTGATAAATCATTTTTTTTTAATATAAAATTATTTACATTTACACCAGCTAATCTAGCTTCATATAAATGAACCCATTTTCTATATGAACTATGAGTATTTTTTAACGTTGCCTTCCAAAAACTTTTTTTATTATGAGCTTTATAATAGGCTAATTTATAAACTAATTGAGCGTACGAATAAGAATGTGATTTACAAAAACTATATTTTCTTAAATTTGATATTATATTTTCAATATAATCTCTGTCTATATCATTAATTAATGAAATAGCATTATCATATTTTTCTTTAAATTCAGGTTCCCATTTATTTTTACTGATACATCTTCTAAATTTATCGGCTAAATCATTACTAACATTTAATTTTTCTGAAAGAATTGATATAGCATCATCATCATAAATAAACTTTGTTTCCAAATCTATATCATATGATGGTAAATTATTTAGGTTTTGAATGTTATTATGTTGTTTCGATTCTTCGTCATTTTCATCCGTTCTTGCATCCTTTGCTGCAGGTCTAATAATAGCCAAACATTTAGCAATATCACTTATTGATTTTGGCTTTATTTTTATTAATGCTTTCTTCATTAATGGTGATTCAGCTAAAGTTAATCCTATATTATCACCTTCCTGTAAAATTTTATATGTTTTTTCATCATAAGGACAATCTTTAAAATCTATGTCTCTACCACAAATATCAATTAATTGACTAATTCCTCTACTAGATAATATATCTATTTTAAAATTTTGTTGTTTAGCTATATCATTTTTATCAAATATTATTTGACTTATTGTTTTTTTATTTCCATTTAATTTAATATCATCTGGCACTCCATCATGAAAAAAAACAATTCCTCCACAATGTAGAGAATAATGTCTAAATGTATCAATTAATTCATTTTTATATTTTTCTACTTTATCTCTATTATCTTTACTTAATTTTTTAACAAACATATTAATTTCTTCTTTAGGAATTAGTTTATTAATACCTATTTTTCTTATTGCTTCTCTTAATGCTGATTTTTCATGCCAATATACATGATTACTTATTCTAGCAACTTGATTAGGCCAATTTAATTCTAATTTTAAGAAAACTTCATCTCGAAGAAAATGCGGAAAATCTAAATCAATGTCAGGCAAATTATCTCGATAATCATTCAAAAATCTCTCAAACTTGATATCATGCATTAGAGGATCAACATTACTTATTCCTAATAAATAACATACTAAAGAAGACCCACATGATCCTCTAGTTACATGAGGAATATAGTTAGTTATTTCTAAAATTTCAACAGCTCTTAATAAATAACCACATAATTTCTTATTATTAATTAATTCTAATTCTCTTTTTAATCTGTCTATATACTCTTTTCCATTTGGACACTCGTATATAAATTTATTTTTAATATCTTCAATTGTATATACCGGATCTACTTTTATTTTTTTTTCTGTTGTTTCTTTTGTTAATTCTAAATGATTAATCATTATACTTTTTTTATTGATATCAATATATTCAAATGTATATTTCCATGGAAAATTAGTTTTACTATTTAAATATTCATTTACTCTATCACAAATTTTCAAACAACTAGATGCTTTTAAATCAACTATTAATCCATATTTTTTCTTTCCCGTATCATCTTTTCTTAATACTCGTCCGATACATTGAACAAATGTTTTAGGATTTCTATTTTCTACCTTATCTAAAAAAATACAACAGTCTAAATTTTTAATATCTGATCCTTCTCTATGTTTACAAGCACAAAATAAAATTGCATTTTCATGTCTATCTTTAAATTCTTCATAAGATGAAAAATTATCATTATCTTCACTTGTATCAACACATATAAGAAAATCTTTAAATTTAACACTCCATAATGATGCTAATTTATTACAAAGTTCAATTGTACCACACCATATAATTATTTTTTTATAAATCAAGTCTTTTATTAAAAATTTAGTAAGCTTTATTATATCCTTATCTTTTAATATACTATCTGATTTAACCCATTTAATATGAGTATTTAAAATAACATCATCGCAAAATGCATCATAAATAGAATAATGTGAAATAATATTATTATATGGCTTAATTTCTAAATTTGGTGTTGCCGAAAAACCAATACATGATGTATTAGAATTAGTATCATTTAAAATATGATCATAAAATAATTTTGTTGTATTGTTACTAACTGAATGACATTCATCATGAATTATCAAATTAATTTTTGATTCTATTTTTTCATATTTTTTACCAGAAACTAAAAATGATCTGTTTATAACGACCAATGTAGATTTATCTGATGAACTAAATGTAGAATCTATCTCATCGTACCACTTTCTTGGCTTCTTTTCTGTGTAATTTAAAATGTTAAATTCGTCAAATACATTTTCATAACCTTTTTCTTTTAATGTTTTAATATTAAATTGTTCTATCAAAATTGATTTTTGTTCACACAACCATACAATTAAATTTCGAGATTTATTATTCTTTTTATTATATTCTAATATCAATTCTAAAGCAATCCAAGATTTTCCTGTTCCAGTTGCATGACAATGAACACCAGACAAAAAATTATTATTAATAGACTCGTTAACTGCTTCATATTGGTTTAATCTTAAAGCCATACTACTACAATATACTAATTTTTGTTTAAGTATATTTTAGCAGGCTTGTCTGTTATTTATAAAGAAACATTTAAAATTCCATCATTATCATATTCATTGGCTTTGAAACTAATACTACCACTTTTTAATAATTTCCTGAAATGGTTTGATTTTGATAAGGAATTAATCATATTAGCAATAAATAGACCTTTATTATTATTCATATTTTCATAATTAGTATTATTAATACTTTGATTTTTTAATGTTTTATGACGATGAGCAATTATAGATAACAATTGTAAATTAGAATCATCATTATTTGAGGAGTCATTATCTTTATGATCTTTGTCATATGGATTTAAAAAATCGTCAAATTCAATATCTAGAACAGCACAACGATTTCTTTGATTTTTTAAGACTGAAATCACCTGACCATTTGAAAAATTTTTTCTTCTAATTAATTTAGATATATCTTTTTTATCTTCTTCATCTTTTTCGTCTTCTCCATCATCTTCGTCTTCTATATCATCTTCATCATCTTCAAAATCTTCATCATCGTCGTCTTCATCATCTTCATCTTCATCTTCATCTTCATCTTCATCAACATCTAAATATTCTTCTCGAGATGATTCTACTTCTTTGTCTACTTTCTTATTATTTTTTGTATTTTTTGTGACAGTAATTTTTTTAACTTTTTCTAGCTCAGGCTTTGATTTAAATAATTCCTTTATTATTAAATCATTACAGTTCTTCTTTTTCTCAATTATTTGTTTGAAATAAGGACCATAAATTCCTTTTATAAATAATGAAATTCCTCTAAATAGAGACTTTTCTATATTTTGAGGATTTAGTTGTGATTTATTTAATTGAGGTTTAATAAGATTATCTAAATTTATATTATTGTTCCATGTCAATTTTGATCTCCAATAATTTCCTGATTGAGTATTTCTTAAATTCCATATAGGTATAGGTTTGGATAAAACTCTACCATTTCTTTCAAAATATAAACCAGTATATTCTAATGTACTACTTTTTCCAAATGCTTTTTTCATCAAGTTTTCATCATCAATAATTAATTGTTTTGTAACTAATGAAATATCTAATTTAAATTCTCCTATTTTTTTACAACCTTCACAATCAAAATCTGCAATCAAATTTCTTGGAAAAGTTTGATTTGATAATGGATAAATATATCTTATACAACTATCTTTGTCGATTTTTGTTTTTCCTAATTGATAATCTGATATTTTAAATTTATAACAATAATTATCTTTTTCAGAATTATAATAACATTCTACTATAGATTCAACATAACATCCTAATTTACTGTCTTTTTTGATTTTATTAATAGATAAAACATCTGTATTATTATTTGAATTTATAATATAATTATTTTTAATATCTAACAAATTACTACTTAATTTAATTTCCAATCCATTTTTTAATGATTTGTAATAATACTTTTTAATAAGATAATTTATCTCCAGAAAGTTAATATTTTGAATATAGAAATCATCAAAAAAATTTATTACAATTGTTCCATTAGTATTATTTAATCTATATTTACTAAATAATATATTATTTAAGTGTGATATATTATTAACATTTACTTTATTAGACCATGTAGAATTTGATTTATCAGAAAATATATATTCCCATGGAATTATAATCTCATAATCTTGTTCACTATCAATTGATCTTGTAAAGTATATTGTAAATATATCTTTCTTTTCTTTCATTGAATTTACAATAGCTAAATCACTCGCAATAGAACCTATTCCATAAATTCCATTAATATCTTTTTTCTTATTTATATTAAATAATGAAATTAGACTTTTTAATGATCCATCATCTTCATTCATACCTTTGCCATCATCAGAAACTACAAACACATTTTTGACAACTTTTATTTTTTTTCCACGATAAACAATATAACATTCGATTTTATCAAATATTATATTGATATTTTTAGCATTTGCATCAATACAATTATCTATTTTTTCAAATAATAAAGACTGAAAAGACATACCCATTCCGTTTGAAATTGTATTAGTTATTAAACCATGTTCATCTATTGAACTTAATATTCCTGCCATATACAATTGTTTATCTAAATGAATTATTAGTTAATTCAATTTTTAACTATGCTCTCATTTGTAGACGTACCAGTTACAATAATGGTTAAACTTTTATAATAGAAAGTAAAAATGTAATATTAATATAAAAATTGAATATTTATATTAATACTTTAATTAATTAATTTAGATAATATTAAAATGATTCAAGAACAACAACAATTCCCTTACGATATAAATAATCGTATTCAAAAATTATATGATATAAATATTTATGAAATTTTTAATAGAACTAAATTACAAAATTATAAAAAAAAGTTTTATATATATAAGAATTATGTAGTAAACAAATTTCATACTGATTTACAACCAAAATATTTTAACTCTGTTGATATACGAAATAAAGCATACCTGAAATGGGAAAAAGCACTAATACATGATCCTACTTCTGAAATCGTAGAAAAACTGGAAGCAATATTTCATAATGCAAATGAAGAATATCATAAATTACAATGTATATCGCTCGAATATACAGATTTTAAAGATAATATTGATAATAAAATAAAAAGAATAACAGATCACCAACGTAATATTTACAAACATTATAAAAAATGTTTTCATTGCAAAAATATTAACAAGGTTTCAATATCTGGTTGTAAATTAAAACATAAATTATGTTCTGATTGTAGTCATGATATTACTAAATGTCCTGTATGTGAAGAAGATTTGGATTTACAATATTGCGCTATTTGCATGGAAAATAAAAATAAAATAGTAGAAACAGGATGCAAAAGTAAACATAAAACATGTAAAGAATGTTTGGATAAAATAATAGAAATAAATAATATGTGTCCGTTTTGTCGTGATAGTTTATAATATATTAATTAATTTAATTTTTTTATCTACGCTTTCATTTTTCCTTTAATTGATCCATGACATTTATAATTATTAATTTTAAAATTACTTCTGAAAAAAGAAAGAATATGCCAGACAAGCTGATTTGAATAAAAAAGAAAAATTAAAAAAAGAACAAGAATACGAAAATATTTAGAAGTTTTATATAAAAAGAAAATCTTTATTATATATAAATGAAAAAAACCATTGGCGTTTATAAAATCTCAAATAATTTGTGCCCCGAAGGAAAGTACTATATAGGATATTCGTGTCATATTCATAAAAGATGGGGAAAACATCAGTCAACACTAAAAACAAATAAACATTGCAATATTCGTATGCAACGAGCATATGATAAATATGGATCTGACTGTTTTGATTATGAAATTTTACAAGAATGTGAAACAGAAGAAGAAGCAAAAAATGTGGAACTTTCTTACTTGGAAGATTTGACTATACGAGATAAATTATACAATTTACATTATAATAGTAGTGGTGGCGATATGCTAACTTATCACCCGAACCGAGAAGAAATTATAGAAAAAAGAGCAAGGGAACAAAAAAAACGAAATAGTGAATTAACACCAGAAGAATATAAACGAAGATTTTGTATGAAAATTGGAGAAAAAAATGGTATGTATGGAAGAACCCATACCGACGAAGTTAAAAGATTATATTCAGAAATGCATAAAGGCAATACTTACAATCTAGGTAGAAAAGCATCACAAGAAACAAAAGATAAAATGTCGGTTATTGCAAGTGAAAGATTAGGTGAAAAAAATCCTTTTTTTGGAAAACATCATAGTGAAGAAACACTGAACAAAATTCAGGAAACTAAACAAAAGAACATAGCAAAATATGGACGAACACTACCAAAACATACAAGAGAAATATTAATAGATGGAAAAACTTATATATCAGCTACAGAAGCAGGAAGACAATTAGATATATCTACCGGTACTATATTACATCGTATAAAATCTCCTAACCCACTATATGCAAATTATTTTTATGTAGATAATGAACCTAAAACCAATACATCAATAAGTGCTGAAACGAGAAAAAAAATGTGTGAAGCAAGAAAAAAACGAGAATCGCCAAATTCTAAACAAATTACAATAGAAGGTACACACTATAAATCAATATCAGAAGCATCACGACAATTAGGAGTATCTGCAGGTATTATTCGTAATAGAATAAAATCAAATATTCCTATACATGAACCACCAAAAAAACGAGAATCCCCTATGTCTAAGAAAGTAATAATAGATGGTATATTATACAAATCAACTGCCGAAGCATCGCGACAATTGGGAATAAGTCCAAATATTATTGCTAATAGACTACATAATAAATTTCAGATATTTGATAATTACAAATTTGCCGACACTATTCAAGACGAAGTTAAGCAACCATCTTTAGTTTTATAGGTGCGTGATGTTGATAATCATGAATCTTGAAATCTTCTAATACATAGTCATTAATGTTTTCTCTCTTGTTTAAAATTTCTACTGTTGGAAAAGGATAAGGGGTACGTGTTATTTGCTCTTTCATATCGTCTAAATGTTCCGCATAGATATGACAATTTCCTCCATAATGAATAAATTCATGGGGTATTAAATCACAATGTTTTGCTAATAAATGTACTAGAAAGCTGTAGGAAGCGTAATTAAAACTGGCCCCGCATGCGGAATCCAGCGATCTTTGATATAAACAACAACTTAACTTGTTACCATCAACCACATTAAATTGAAATAAAACATGACAAGGGGGTAAACATCCTCCGTCCAATTGTTCTACATTCCATGCGCTAATTACCATTCTTCGTGAGCTTCGTTGAGCAGGGTCTTTCAAAGTATCTATTACTTGTTGTAACTGGTCTATACCTTGTCCTTTATAATTTTCATTACATCCCTTATATTCTGCATTGTAAAACCTCCACTGAAAAGAATAAAGTGAGCCAATATCTCCTTCTTCGTAATGCTGTAACCCTCTTGAATCTAAAAATTCACGAGTAGTATTCGCATCCCAAATATGAACTCCAACATCGTTTAATCGCTTATTAGAAGTATCTCCTCTAATAAACCATAGCAGTTCTTTAAGACAAGTTTTCCAAGCAGTTTTTTTAGTAGTAAGAATAGGAATTTTTCCATTCTCTAGGGAGAAATGCATAGCTGAACCGATAGCCGTCTGAACCGCACCATTTCTACCCTCTTCCAGAGTTCCATCTTCCATTAAATCCTTCAAAAGGTTAAGATACTGGTATTCTTCGTGTTTATCCGATGAATTCTTATCACGGTTTTTATATTTATTTAATTCGACAACGTTTTTTAACATTTATAATATAAAATATGAATATTCTTTATATAAATTATTGTCAAATTTTTTATGATTAATTTTGCGCAACAAAAAATTGAATTAAATAAAACAATTATCTAATTCTGGTATACAGTTTTGATCAAATTTGGTAAAACAATTAACTTTTGTACAAGTAATTATTTTATGGACATTTAATTCATTCATTAGATTAAAATTTTTTACTCTCAAAGTATATGTCATATGTACTCTAAAATTATTTATTTTACAAACAACTATATTTAAGAATGATCCAATATAACTATTTATGTAATATTCTAAAATTATGCTTCCATTTTCATATATCATATTATCCATCACTTGTAATAACCTGAATTTAATATCCAAATATTGATTCTTTTTATCATTTTTAGTCGTTTCTAAACATTTTAAAGATAAATTTTCTAGTTCAGTGTCATTGAAAGGAATCAAACTTTCAGTTTGATATAATTTATTTCTAAAAATATATTTTAATAAATAATGACAAACACAATCAGCTACTCTTCTAATTGGTGATGTAAAATGACAATATTCTGGCATTCCAACTAAATCATGTGATTTTATACTTGACGTATAATCTGCAGTTATACCATTTGATATTATTTGTTGAATCATTTCTTCTCCAGTTATATTATTGTCTGTATTGATTAACCAATCTTTGGCATCACATGATCTAAATATGCCAATATTAAGATTCTTTTTTAAATATTCACCAACATATGAATTTGCATAAATTGCAAACTCTGCTATCATTTGTTTCATTAATTTCTCATCTTCACTATCTTGATATAAATAAACTTTATCATTAATAAATTTATTATTAGATATTGATAGTTCATTTAATTTAACTCCTTTAGTTTTAGTTGACCTTATATTAAGTAAAGCTTTACTTATTTCTAGACCTATCCTAAATACATTCATATTTTTATTTTCTGATGCAATTTTATAAGAATATGCATTTGTTTTTTTTACTAAAATTTTAGTAAATAATAACTTAATTTCCCCTATTGGTATGTAAGTTATTTTATCTATTTCACTCAAGATAGTAATAGATTTTTTTAAATCATTGTCTCCTTTTAAACTAGAAATTTTTAAAATTTTATCAGGAATTAAATGAATTGGTTTTCGATTAGACGGATATTTTGTTGTAGTACGTTTTACCATATTATTCCATAAATTAGAACCTAATTTAATATAATCAGTTGGATCTGCTATATGTATTGCAAGAAAAAGTTTATCATTCTCATAAAATATACTAAAAGCATCATCTGCATCTTCACATCCTTCAGGATCAATACTATAAACATCATGGATAGTCATATCAATCCTCTCATCATAATTTATACTATTTTGCGAAGCAATAGGATCAGATATCTCTGATTCATTATCGTTTGTTAAAATGTCATCTTCTAATGGATCTCTTAAACTTCCATATTTAGGTTGAACATATTTGGTATAATTAATTTCAAATAATGAATTATTCATATAAATTTATTAGATTTACTAAATTAATAACTAACTCACTTTCCAAAATAATATTAAATTAATAGTTTACGATAAGTTCATTTTTATTAATATCTTTTATAAAATAAATTAATCAATTTTATAAAATACTATTGTATGAATAATAAAACTTAGTATCGATATTATATTGAGAATGATAAAAGCATATATAAATTTAATACCTTTATTGAAATTATTCAAGTCTTGCTTAACATTTCTATATTCTTTATCATTTAGAATAAGATGATGTTTTAAATTTTTCATTTCTTTAATTTCTTTACTACCTACTTTTAGCGATTTAATTTCATTACCTAAAGAATCTAGCATATTTTCATACTCTTTGAACTTAGTCAATGATTCATTATTTAATTCTTCAATTGTATTAATTATATCTTCTTTACACTCTTCTATTTGTTTAATTGATAATTTTATATCGCTTTCAACATTACACATTCTATTTCCTAATATGTTTATTAATTTCATACTCTTTTCATAATGTTTAGAAACTATTTTAGATTTTTTATTAACAGTATCAACTATTTCAGTCTGTTTTTCTTTAATCTTAATTATCGTATTTTCAAATATAATATATTTCTCGTTAATTTTAAAATTATTTTTTTCTTCAATACTTCCTTTTAAATTATCTATCATCTCACCTATTACTTTTTTTAATTCAAGTAATTTTAATTTTAAGTTTAAATCATCACTTCTCCTTCTAATTTTATCTCTATCTTTAAAATTTAATAATGCAGTAATATTTACTGAATTTAAATTTACTTCTTTTAAAATCTTATTAAATTGTTTATTATTAAAATCAATAGAATACTCTTTGAATTGATTGAAATCTTCTTTCAAAATACTTAAATTGTTATTATTTTTGTGTCCTCTTTTATTTTGAAACTTTATATCGTTTGTATTATAATTTGGTTTATTTTGTTTATATAAACATTGTCTACATAAAAAACTACCAACTAAATTTTGTAAACTATATTGATCTAATGAATTAGAAACACTAATATTATCAATAGTATTACATTTAATACAATTAAGTTGTAGAACTGATGATGGAATAACTTGATTTTGATCGTAATACACTGGGCTAATCATTTTTTAGTTAAGTATAATTTAAAAACAAAAAATAATCAATTTTTTACAATATTGATATTATATCTAGATTTTATAAATTAATTTTGATAAACTTTTCATTGTCCATAGGAATGAATATTTGATTATCAATCAATTGAATACAATTTGAATAGTTATTATTAATATTTTCACCAAAACTAAAATCATAATTTGAAGCTACTTTTGATAAAAGTTCATACGTTATTAGATTATCTTTTAGAAAATAATCTATTTGGTAATAAAAATCTTTATTTTCATTTTTAAGATAATCAATATGATCTCCATAATTATCTCTTGTAATAATTTTAAAACCACCAATTAATGAAATTAATAAAATATAATAATCATCATTTTTATTGTATGGAGTTATAAATATATTGTTCTTATTTGATAAAAACTTTTTGATATACTTGAGTCTTGGCTTCTCTGAGCATTTAACTAAATTTGTATCTAGATGTCTTCTGTGAATTATTAAAATAGTAGAATATCCAATTTCATTTAATTTAATTATTAGATCATCTAACACTTTATAACTTTCATTTGATATCTTACCACCAATACAATGTAAAATATTTCCGCCGTCAATACAAATATACTGTTTAGATTCAATAAAGTTGATTCTAAATGAATCTATTAATTTTCTATCATTATTGCCATTTAGTTTTCTAAATATTTTATCAACATAATAATCAACAAGTAACTTGTTACTAACTCTTTTTTTATAATCGGTAAGTAGTATATATTCATCATCATTAATTATATTTAAATCTTTATTAACATTGATATAATTACAATTTAATGATGTATAGTAACCATCTAAATTCTTAATTTTATCAAATAATTTATTAGTAATTAAAAATTCAATGCTTTTAGAAGAAAAATGATAATTTTTATAATGTAGGTTGAAAAATAAATTTGAATTTCTATAATAATTTGTTAGTGTCAAACAGTCATTTATTCTTAAATTGTCTAAATTTTCATTTACTAAAATATTTAACCAATTATTATTTTCACACCTTGTTAAATATTTTATTACTAATGATAAAAATCCTTTCTCATTAATATTAAACTCTTTTATTTTTGATTTAACATCATTTATATCTTTAAATATAGATGTAGTAGGTAATTCTTCCGAATTTACTATTTTGTGAAAGTTGTTTAATTCCCTATTTACTTGTGACAAAACTCTTTTTGACATACAATATATATATAGTTATTTGAATAATAAAAATCAATTTTTATTTCAAATTAAAATTATAAAAAATATTATATCACTGCTATTAAATGAAGTATAAAATTTTAAAAATGATAGGAAAAGGTTCATATGCTGAAGTTTTTCTAGGTGTCAATAATTTAACTTCAGGTAAAGTAGCGATTAAAAGATTTTACACAAAAAATAAAGATATTAGAGAAAGTTTTATTAATGAAATTAAAATATGTAAAATTATTACTGACAAAATAAATTGCCCGTATCTAATAAAAATGTTAGATATGTATACAGATTCAAATTATACTTACTTAGTACTAGAATACGCTCCTCACGGTGACCTAGAATCATTTATTTCAAAATCATTTAAAAAAAATAAAGGACTTAATGAAAAAACTATTGACAGAATTATACTACAAGTAAAGGAGGCTATATCATGCCTTCATAAAAATGATATTATACACAGAGATATAAAATCATCCAACATATTAATATTCGATAAAAAAAATATAAAAATTTCAGACTTCGGAGTTTCAAAATTACTTGAAAATAATGTATTTGCAAGGTCTTCAATTGGAACTCCATATTATATGTCTCCAGCTATTCTTAGAGGAGAAAAATATAGTTTTAACGTAGACTATTGGGCATTAGGTTGTTTGATTTACAAAATGGTTACTAATAAATATCCATTTGAAGCAGAAAATTTACCAAGATTAGTTAAAAAAATTAAAGAGTCAAAATATGATAAATACTCAATACCCGATAAATACAAAAATTTAATTATTGATTTACTCAATCCAAGATATGATAGAGAACTATTAGATATAGATCTCAAAAGAAGAAATAATGAGATTGAAGATTTTATATCTTATAATTGTAAAACATTTATAAATTCACCATCTAATAAATATTTCAAAAGTAAAATATTACAAGATGATGATGATGATGCAGATATACCTCTATACTATAATGAAAATAAAAATCATCAAAGTTTTATAAAACCTACTGATAACATAAAACCAACAAACAATATTTTACAAGACAATAATAAGATTCAAAATGTTGAATCATCAGATCGTAGATCATATCAATTAAAAGAAATTACAAAATTACAAAATTATCAAAAAAATAGACATAGTATCAATAATAATTTACCTCCCATAAACTATTATCAAAAAAATAATAATAATGATATTGATTATGAATCAAATTTAATAAGAGAAGAAAAGATAAAAAACTTTTATAGAAGGAAAGAATTAGTTCCTATTGATAAACCTATATATCAACAACAAGATTATAATATACCTTTAGTTTATGATATAAAAGTTAATGAAAATAGACCTAGTAACAACAATCCTTATAGAAGGAAAGAATTAGTTCCTATTGATAAACCTATATATCAACAACAAGAATATAATAAACCTTTAGTTTATGATATAAAAGTTAATGAAAATAGACCTAGTAACAATAATCAATATAAAAGGAAATCTAATAGAGATTACAACTTTAAGGATAGAAATAGAAATAATAGCTATAATAGTCAAATATTTTTAGAACCTATGAATGATAAATATAAAAAAAAAAACAAATTTTTTTTAGGTAAAAATTTTATTAAAGAAAACAAGTTAAATATAATTAGAATTAATAAAATTAATAATATTATAAAGGATAATAAATTTAGTCGAAAACAATTAAATAAACTAATTAATGATACTTCTCTAAAAAAAGCTCCAAAAAATTATTTAGATAATATTAAAAAAAATGCTTTTAATTAAACATTTATTTAATAAAAATATAACAGTTCTATCCTTACTCTATAACTTCTATCCATTAAAAACTTTATTGTACCAATTAAAATTAATTATTACAATTTTTATTATAAATTTAATAAATATATTTAGTAAATTTATATTAAAAAAATTCTCAACTGTTTATTACTTCTTCTAATGATTTAGTCCATTCATCATACCAAGAAGATTTCATCATTTCTTCATGTTCATAATCATTTGTATTAAAATCTGGAACAGGAAAATCTTCTGCTAGTATCTTGTAAAAAGGCCTATTGTCTTTTAACTCCTTACGATTATTATATACATCTATCCATTTCATCCATTCATCCATTTTATCCGAAAAAAATATATCTAATGACTGATTTTCATTCATAATCATATTATTTTCATCCTCAATCTTTTCATCACATTGATCATGTAATCTTTTTATAAAATCTCTATCTAAATTATCACCACGATCAAAAATCTCCATTTTTTCATCATCCATCTCAATATCAATTTTATTCCATTTTTTATAAAAATCATCCTTAATCTTTTTTTCTTCTTCTTCTAAATTATTAACTAATTTATCAATTTCATTATTATATTTATCTTTATAAAATTTTAAATGTTCTTTAGCTTCTTCCATTATAATAAACATAATTAACTAGTATGTAAAAATATTTCAAATTTTATTAAAATAAAACTTTCATTGTAAACAAAGAAAGATTGTTAGCAAATATCTTAAAATAGGTATCACTGCCATTCTTTTCAAATATATATTTTAATTCAAAACTTAATGTGGTAATACTCTCTTTTAAGTAATATTTAATAAAATTCTCCAGATTTTCTTTTTTTATAACATTAGGTAAATGCATATTCATTAATAATTTATAATAATCAATATCATCAACTGGATAATTATATTTAATTCTGCAAAATCGCTTTGATGATGAAGAATCTTGAATACTTACCATATTTTCAACTACTTCAAACTTAATTTCGTTTCCAAATCCACTTGAATAATATACTCTACGTACTCCTAAATTTTTCATCATACACAGACATTTTCTACAAGGTCTAGAGTTTGCAAATGTACTATCCTTGTGAAGTCTTAATACAACTACATCAACTTTTTTTGACTTTAGCTTTGAATTTGCGTTCTTTAAGACACCACCCACTTCTACTTTCCCAGAACACGTTCTTTCCGTAGTAATCTAGTAGAGCTCCCTCCTCAGCATGTACACTTGGAGTATGATTGCCCCACTTTCTATTTCTATTTTCATTACATGTTAACTTTGTTAACCTCTTGCCACCACCTATTACAGTTGCACATAGATGCTGCTGCTTTAATACACTGTTCGAGGCCGTATGTGCCATGTCATTTATTAGCGACATTGAAACCATTTTTATGATAATATGTTATCTATCATTTAAATTAAAATTTATCAATTTTTCTAATTTATTGTATATGGATTTTAAAATTAAGTATTTAAAATATAAACAAAAATATGTAGATTTAAAAGGTAATGGACCATCTGATAAAATAATTTCATATAGAAAACACGATGGTAAAGATTTTTTTAACACAGTTACTATTACTAGATCAAGAACTAATTCTGATTTTACTACACAATATGAAGGTCTAACCACTTCGGGAAATAAAGTTAGTCTTAACAGTAGAAATGAAAATAATACTTGGTTTAGAATCAACAAAGTTGATTCTAAAGAGTTTTCTAGTAATGAAACGGTACAACAATTATGGGATAATCATAACCAACAAAAATCTTCAACAACATACGATATTAAAGTAAATATTAATTTGCCTGTTATCATGAATCAAGCCATTTTAGACAGAATAGATATATGCAGAAAAAACGGTGGAACAATTGATCACACTCATCATTTAACATTATATTCAGGTACAACTAATAATTTTGAAGATTTAAAAACTATTACAAATAATAGCAATTCTATAAAAGAAAAATTCTTAAATATATGTCAAAAC
>Ga0209151_1001206_pt1 | contig 16135 bp, 17 predicted proteins | sample SaaInlV_DNA_165m_FD_184688 | JGI IMG/M metagenome (GOLD analysis project Ga0209151, IMG submission 184688) | Marine microbial communities from expanding oxygen minimum zones in the Saanich Inlet - SI075_LV_DNA_165m (SPAdes) (version 2) | ecosystem: Environmental > Aquatic > Marine > Unclassified...
AGTATAGCGATTTGGCTTATCATAATAGCTTCATTAATTTATTTGCTTATTAGAAAGATAATTAAGGAAGAAAATGAAGACTTTGAAAATAGAGATTATTAGTCTATTGTTTTATAATATTTATTAATTTTTTAAAAGTATTCTTTAAAATAGAATTTAAAAAAATTATAATGAATGACAGACCTAACGATTTAATTAAAATTAGACCAGTCTTAAATTTAAAAAAATCTTCACAAATTACTGATGAAGAATCTTTTCAGAATGACACCTTAAGACCTATTATAAAGCTTCAGTCTCATATTTTAATAGAAACTTACAGGAATTATATTATCAAACATAAAAATGTCTTTTACGAACTTTCAAATGAAAAAAAGCTAGACTACATTGAAAATTCAATTAATAAAAATCAAAAGTTTAGAAATCTGTTGAAGGGAATGATTGTGGGATTATTTACTATTGAAGAGTATCATAACTATAAAAAAAATTCATCCTCCTTAAACAAAAGAATGATGAATATTATTCTTAAAAGACTACAGGATAACCTGCAGATTTTTTAAATTAAATTATATTTTAAAATTATGTCATATTTCAAAGAATTTTTAAAACATAAAAGTGTAGGCGCAATTTCCTCTAGTAGTAAATCAATGGGAAATAAAATGTATGGGTCACTTAAATTAAAAGAAGCTTCGGCTGTTGTAGAATTTGGTGCTGGCGATGGTGTTTTTACTTTAGAAATATTAAAACTTATTGGACCTAACACTAAATTTTTTGTTTTTGAAACAAATGAATATTTCTATAAAATTTTAAAAGAAAAAATAAATGATGAAAGAGTAATTCTTATTAATGATAGTGCTGAGAAAATAGGAGATTATATAAAAAAGGAAAATTTAAATGAAGTTGATTACATTATTTCTGCACTACCCCTATCACTAATACCTGTTGATATTAAAAATTCTATAATTCAAAATTCAATTAAATATTTAAAAAGTGAAGGTCTGTATGTCCAGTTTCAATATACACCATATGATTACAGGAGATTAAAAAGATATTTTAAAAAAGTAAAACTTACTTTTACCTTAACTAACTTCCCTCCTGCTTTTTTATATAGATGTTATCTCTAAAATTAGAAATAAAAAAAACCCACAATAAAAATGATCATGGGTTCTTTGTTGATTTAAGAATAAACCTTAGTTGTTTCCACCTAAAATTATTGGCATTCCATCTTCACCAGAACCAATAACAATAACTTTAGCATTAGGTGATTCAGATAATTTCAATGTTGCTTCAATTCCTTTTTCTTTAAGAATTCTATCAGTTAATGAAGCGCTTAAAATTCTATTTGCAATAGCTTTACCTTCAGCATCAATTCTTTGTCTCTCAGCTTCTTGTTCAGCTTTAACAAGTCTAAATTCATATTCTAAAGATTCTTGTTCTTGAACTAATTTTCTTTCAATACCTTCTTTAATAGCAGTTGGTAATGTAACATCTCTAACTAAAACAGAGTTTAGCTGAATATGTTGAGATAAAACATTATCACGTGTTTCTTCAAAAATTTCATTTTGAATTGCATCTCTTTTAGTTGAATATAATTGTTCAGGTGTATATCTTCCAACTACACTTCTTGCTACTGCTCTTATATTAGGAAGTAGAACTGAGTTTAAATAGTTTTCTCCTTTAGTTTGGTGTAAAAGACCAAGCTCATCATATAATGGTTGATATAAAATTGATATATCTAAACTTATTTCAAGACCATTAGATGATAGTACTTGCATTCTCTCAAGAGCTTCTTGTTGTCTTACATTGTATATTACAACTCTATTCCAAGGTGCAATAATCTTAAAACCTTCTCCTTTAGGAGGAGCATCCGTAACTACACCACCGCCTAAAGTTTGAAATAGAACTCCAGCTTGACCTGAGCCTATATTAACGGATGATCTAGATATAAACACGATTAGTAATAGTGATAATAAAATAATAGGTAAACCTACGTTTGGTAAATTTTTCATTTATATAAATATTAAGTTAACATTCCTCCATCTACGTGAAGAACTTGCCCAGTTATATAACTAGACAGATCAGATGCAAGAAATACACACGCATTTCCAACATCGCTTGGATTACCACCTCTTTTTAGTGGAATACTTTCTTTCCAAGAATTAATAACATCCTCTGGTAAAGAGTCAGTCATATCAGTTTCAATAAATCCAGGAGCTATTACATTGCTTCTGATATTTCTAGAACCAAGCTCAAGAGCTACAGATTTAGAAAAACCTATGATACCTGCTTTAGAAGCAGAATAATTTGATTGCCCAGCATTTCCCTTAACACCAACAACTGAGCTTATATTTATAATTGAACCACTTCTTTGTTTAAGAAACGTTCTAATTGATGATTTAGTTAAATTGAATACAGATGATAGGTTTGTATTTACTACAGTGTCAAAATCTTCCTTATCCATTCTCATAAGCAGATTATCTTTCTTAATACCTGCATTATTAACTAAAATGTCAATTTTTCCAAAATCTGAAATCACATCATCAATTAATTTTGAAGAGTCATCAAAACTTGAAGCATCACTTTTGTATGCTTTAGCTTTCACGCCCATATCATTTAGCTCATTGGCTAAGTTTTCAGCGGATTCTTTTGAGTTATTGTAAGTAAATGCAACATCACAACCATTTTCAGCAAATGATTGACAAATAGCTTTACCTATTCCTCTACTTCCACCTGTTACAATTGCAACTTTTGATTCTAATAATTTCATTAGCTTAAAATTTCTTTAACAGATTTACCTATATCTGCAGGAGAATCTACAACTATTATTCCTGATTCACGCATAATTCTCTTTTTTGCAGAAGCTGTATCATCTTTACCTCCAATAATAGCTCCAGCATGACCCATTTTTCTGCCTTTTGGAGCAGTCTCTCCAGCAATAAAACCAACTACAGGTTTCTTGTTACCGTTATCTTTAATCCATCTTGCAGCATCTATTTCAAGTTGACCCCCAATCTCACCTATTAATACTATAATATTAGTTTCCTCATCAGCCATAAATAATTGTACAGAATCTAAAAGTGTTGTGCCGATTATTGGATCACCCCCTACTCCTATAGCTGTAGAAATTCCATATCCAGATTTGACTACTTGATCTGCGGCTTCATATGTAAGAGTACCAGATTTTGAAACAATACCTACATTTCCTTTTTTAAATACAAATCCTGGCATAATACCAATTTTTGCTTCTTCAGGAGTAATTATTCCAGGACAATTTGGACCAATTAGCCTTATGTTTTTACCTTCAATGTAGGAAACCACCTTAGTCATGTCACCAATAGGAATTCCTTCAGTAATGGTTACTATGGTCTTAATATTTGATTCTGCTGCTTCCATTATAGCATCTGCAGCAAACATAGGAGGTACAAAAATTATTGAAGTATTAATATCTTCTGAACTTAAAGCATCTATTACACTGTTATATACGGGCCTACCAAGGTGTTTAGTACCACCTTTACCTGGTGTGACACCACATACAACATTAGTTCCATATTCAATCATTTGCTCAGAGTGAAAAGTACCTTCACTTCCTGTAAAACCTTGAACTAAAACTTTAGAGTTTTTGTTGACTATAATACTCATTTAGTAATTTTTGACAAATTTATTTTATTCTTTCGATATACTGTCCTTTTTCAGTATCAATTTTTACTTTATCTCCTTCATTAATAAATAAAGGGACATTAATTGAAGCTCCTGTTTCTAAAGTAGCTGGTTTAGTGGCATTTGTGGCAGTATTTCCTTTAATACCAGGTTCAGTATGAGTAACTTCAAGGACTACACTTAAAGGCATATCAACAGATAAAGGATTGTTGTCTTCTGTGTTAATAATAATTGTAACATTCTCTCCTTCTTTTAATAATCCTGGATGATCAATTTTATTTTTGTCTATAGTTATTTGATTATAATCTTCAGTATTCATGAAATGAAAATGATCTGAGTCATTATATAAAAACTGATATTTACTTGTTACTACTGTAACTTCTTCAATCTTATGACCTGAAGGAAAGGTGTTATCTAAGACTTTACCATTCGTGACACTTTTAAGTTTTGTTCTAACAAAAGCTGGTCCTTTTCCAGGTTTAACATGCAGGAATTCAATTACCTTATAAATATCATGATTATACTTAATGCATAAACCTTTTCTAATGTCACTTGTGCTTGCCATATACTAATTTTTTTGAAAGTAACCTTTCATTATACCTCTTTGTGAATTATCAATAAACTGAATTATTTCATCTCTTTCAGGAGTAGCATTAAGTTCAGCTTGAATAATCTCCATAGCTTGGGTATTATTATACTTCTTTTGATAAAGTATTCTGTAAATATTTTGAATTTCATGAACCTTTTTACTGTCAAAACCTCTTCTTCTTAAACCTACTGAATTTATCCCAACATATGATAAAGGTTCTCTGGCAGCTTTAACATATGGTGGAACATCTTTTCTTACTAAAGACCCTCCAGCTACAAATGAATGAGAACCAATTTGACAAAACTGATGAACTGCAACAAATCCAGAAAGTATAACATACTCACCAACGGTTATATGACCCGCTAGGGTACTATTATTTGAAAATATACAGTTATCACCTACAATACAATCATGAGCTATATGAGAATAGGCCATAATTAAACAATTTTTACCAATTATAGTTGTATCTCTTTCCTTAGTTCCTCTATTTATGGTTACACATTCTCTAATTGTAGTATTATCACCTATTTCACAAATTGAATCTTCACCTTCAAATTTTAAATCTTGTGGAGTCCCCGAAATAACAGATCCAGGATAAATAAAACAATTTCTACCAATTCTAGCACCTTCCATTATGGTAACATTAGATCCGACCCAAGTACCTTCTCCAATTTCTACATTATTACTAATTGTAGTGAATGGTTCAACTACAACATTTTTTGCAATTTTTGCACCTGGATGAACGTATGCTAATGGTTGATTCATAATTGATTTTTTTTAATAATTTTTGCCATAAACTCTCCTTCACTTTTAATTTTATCTCCAACAAAAGTTTGACCGTGCATATGGATAATACCTCTTCTAATAGGAGAAATAAGCTCTAATTTACAAATAAGTATATCACCTGGCACTACTGTGTCTTTAAACTTACATTTATCCATTTTCATAAAGAATGTAAGATAATTCTCAGGATCTGGAACTGTATTTAAAACTAAAACACCTCCTGCTTGAGCCATAAACTCTACCTGTAGAACTCCAGGCATAACTGGTGCGCCTGGAAAATGACCTTTAACCCAGGACTCTGTATGTTCTACTCTTCTAAGTCCAATAACATGAGATTCTGACAATTCCAGTACTTCATCTATTAATAAAAAAGGAGGTCTGTGAGGAATTACATTCATTATTTGACCTGAATCCATCAACGGCTTCTTGTCAAAATCTAACTCTGGTAAAATATTTTTTCTATCAGCTTTTATCATTTCACTAACCTTTTGTGCAAATTTAGCATTAACTGTATGGCCCGGTTTTTCCGCAATAACCTTTCCCCTTATTTTCATACCAATTAGTGCAAGGTCACCTATAACATCTAAAAGTTTATGTCTGGCAGCTTCATTAGGATAGTGAAGACTTAAGTTATCAAGTATTCCATTAGGTGTAACAGATATAGAGTCTTTATTGAAAGCCTTTTTAAGTCTATCCATATTACTATTAGCAAGAGGCTTATCTACGTAAACAATTGCATTATTTAAATCACCACCCTTAATTAATCCATGCTCAAGAAGTGTTTCTAATTCATGAAGAAAACTGAATGTTCTTGCAGAAGATATTTCATTTTTAAAATCACTTATATTCTTAATTGAGGCTGTTTGAGTTCCTAAAACCTTTGTATTGAAATCAATTTTAGTATCAATTCTATATTTTTCATCTGGTATTATTGATATATTACTTCCTGTTTCTTCACACTCAAATGAAATCTTTTTAGATGGAATAAATTCTTCTCTTAGAGCATTTTGTTCAACTATTTTAGCTTCTTCAATAGCTTTAATGAAAAATTTTGAAGAACCATCCATTATAGGAACCTCAGCTCCATCCATGCATATATAACAGTTATCAATATCCAATCCAGTTAATGCAGCTAAAACATGTTCAGAAGTATGAATTCTAAATTTACCATTATCAAGATTAGTTCCCCTATCTGTGTTTGAAATAAACTTGATATGAGCTTGGATAGAATTTTCACCGCTTATATCTTCCCTTATAAATACTAGTCCTGTGTTAGAAGGTGCAGGTTTAAATATTAGATTGACATGTTCTCCAGTATGCAAGCCTACGCCGTTTAGTGAAGATTCTTTAGAAATTGTTTTTTGGGGGACAGTTCTTCTTATCATCAGTCTTTTTTATCAATTTTCTTTACTATTTCTGGTAAGTTTTTAAAATGAACATAGGATTTGTTGTAATTCATATAAGAAATAGCGGGTGTTCCTGTGATTCTAGCGTTACTTTCTACGTCTGAAGTGACTCCAGCTTGAGCTTGTATTTTAACATTATCTCCAATCTTTAAATGTCCGATGATTCCTACTTGTCCTCCAATCATACAATTCTTTCCAATTTTGGTTGATCCAGCTATACCGGATTGAGCAGCTATTGCTGTATTCTCACCAATTTCAACATTATGTGCAATTTGAATTTGATTGTCAAGTTTTACACCATTACTGATAATTGTTGAGCCTAATGTGGCTCTATCTATTGTAGAATTTGAACCTATTTCAACATTGTCCCCAATTATTACATTTCCTGTTTGAGGTATTTTTTTATAACTACCATCATCATTAGGTGCAAATCCAAAACCATCTGATCCAATTGAGCATGAACTATGAATTATACAATTTTTACCAATTTTAGTATCATCTAATATTTTTACACCTGGATAAATCATTGACCCTTCTCCTATCTTGACATTGTCTCCAATAAAAACTTGATTTTCAATAATACAATTATCTGCTATTATTGAGTTTTTTCCAACAGTTGAAAAAGATCCAATAAATGCGGAGTCTGATATTTTTGATGATTTATCAATAACAGTTAAATCACTTATTCCTTTTCTATCTGATTGATTTTTATTAAATAACTCGAGGATAGTTGTAAAAGAAGAATATGGATCCTTTACTTTGATCAAAGTAATTTGAATTTTTTCAGTTGGTTTAAAATCATTGGAAACAATTGCTGCAGATGCATTAGTTGAATATATATACTCTGTATACTTAGGGTTGGCAAGGAAAGTTAGTGAACCTTTTGAGCCTTCCTCAATTTTAGAAATACTTGTTATAACAGCATCTCTGTTACCAATTACAGTTCCATTAATTTGATCAGCAATTTGTCCGGTAGTGAAATTCATATCTGCAAAATTAAAAAATTATGACAAATGCCTTAATTTAGCAACATTAATATGAAGATTAAATTTCAATTAAATCAATTAAGTAAGGTTGCGACTAATGTTTTAAAAAATATTGAAAAAAATATTGTTTTAATTAGTGGAGAAATGGGTGCAGGTAAAACTACTCTAATCAAAGAAGTCCTTAAAGGATTGAATGTTGTGGATAATATCTCAAGTCCAACATTTTCAATAATTAATGAGTACAAAACAAGTAATGACGATATAATTTACCATATTGATCTTTATAGGATTAAAAATATTAACGAAATTGAAGGGATTGGCTTATTTGAATACTTAGAGTCCGGTAATTCATGTTTTATTGAATGGGGTGATATAATCGAAGAAATTATCGATTCAGATTTTAATAAATTTATAATCTCAAAAGAGAATGATTCACGAATAATAAAAAAAATTAAATGAGCTTTTTGAAAAGATTATATTATTACTCTACAGGATTTATCATCGGTATATTTTTTCTCTTTTTTATATTTAATGGGAAAAGAACATCATGTAATTATGGTCCAAGTGCAAGAGTTATAGATAATATAATTTCAAAAGAGTTGATATTAAAATCAACTAATGACTCCATAGATAGTAATGAGCTAATTGATATTATTTCAAATGGTAAAGTGATATTTAATAAGAGTGAACCAAACCAAAAACCCTGTGGTATTTACTTTATTAAGTCAGATTCTATAAATTTTATGATTACTAATTGTGAGGATAGTGCAACTGTAGAAGTTAAATAGATTTTCTTCTCTTTAATTCGGTTTTAATTAATTCTAATTCTCTTGATGTTTGCCCTTTAACGGAGGTGTTTTCTTCTGCTCTTCTTATTAAATAAGGGATAACCTCCTTAATTGGTCCAAATGGAAGATATTTTATAGCATTAAAGCCCTTGTTAGCTAGATTAAAGGAAATGTTATCACTCATTCCATATAACTGGCCAAACCAAATTTTTGAATTATTCTTATTTATATTATTGAGTTTCATTATATCAATGATTTTGTATATACTTTCTTCGTTGTGAGTTCCTGAGAAGAGGGAGAATATATTTAAGTTTGATAAAATGAATGAAGCTCCATTATTGAAATTTGTATCAGTTAAATTTTTTGAGTCACATATAGGTGATTTGTAATTATTCTTAATTGCTCTTTTATTCTCTTGCTCAATATATGCTCCCCTAACCAGCTTAATACCTATAAAGAATTTTTCTTTTTCAGCAATATTTTTTAATCTATTAAGATAATTTAGTCTGTCATGTCTATACATTTGAGCTGTATTATAGATAATAGCTTCATGTTTGTTATATTTCATCATCATTTTCAAAACTATTTCATCTATAGGATCTTGAATCCAAGATTCTTCGGCGTCAACTAGCATTTTTACACCTTTTTTATGAGCCAGATTACAAATGGTATCAAATCTTTCAAGTGCTTTGCCATATAATTCATTTTCTTTTTCATCTAAAATTTTCTTTTCTGAAACCTTTTGGAGAATCTTAGAGTTAGCTATAGCTGTTGGCTTAAAAACAGTAAAATCAATAATATTATTTTTTGCAACAAATTCGATTGAATTTAAAACTTCCTTCAAGGATAAATCATAAGATTTCTCATTCTCTAGACCTTCCACTGAATAAGAAAGATAACTTTTAACATTCTTGTCATAAAGTCTTTGAACAGTTTCAAAAGAATCATCTAAGGATTCACCTGAACAAAATTGCTCAAAGACTGTTCTTTTTACTAAAAATAGAATAGGTAATCTTAGTTTTAGTGCAATTTGAAGGGCTTTCTTACCAATATTTGTAAGAGATTTATTTGATATAATTCTAAACAAAAAGTAAGCTTTTTTTAATTCAAAATTTGATTTAAGAGTAAAACCGTTTTTAGTATTGTCTAAAAGCATAAAATAAATACCTAATTTTGAAGTAAAATTAATCAAAATTAATTAATGAAAATAGATCAATACTCATTACTGAAAGAAAAATTAAGCTCCAATAAATTTTCTTCGATATTTGTTTTAGTAGATGATAATACTAATAAATTTTGTTTAGATATTTTTCTTGAAAAAACTAAGATTAAACAGTTTAAGAAGATAATAATTAATCCAGGTGAGCAAAACAAGAATATAGATACTTGTCTAATTATATGGGACAAGCTTAATACGCATAAAGCTGACAGAAAATCTTTAATTATTAATTTGGGTGGAGGTGTATTAACTGATATAGGGGGATTTGTTGCATCTACATATCTAAGAGGGATAAATTTTATCAACGTCCCAACCACACTACTTGGAATGGTTGATGCTGCTCATGGAGGTAAAACTGGTATTGATTTTAAATTATTAAAAAATCAAATTGGAGTTTTTAATGATCCTTTAGAGGTAATACTTGATAGTGATTATCTTACAACTCTCTCTAAAGATGAATTTCTAAATGGGTATGCAGAAGTGTTTAAGCATAGTTTACTTACTGATAAAAATGATCTTAATTTTAATTCACTTATAAAACTAGATTTTTATAAAGATGTAGGTTATATAATTGATAAATACTCTCAAATTAAAAAAGAAGTTGTTCAAAAAGATAGATTTGAATCTAATCATAGAAAAATTCTAAATCTTGGTCATACTATTGGCCATGCTATTGAGTCATATTCATACAAATCATCAGAAATAAATGAACTTAAGCATGGAGAAGCTATAATAATTGGTTTAATTACTGAATTATACATTTCTCACAAACAGTTAAATTTCCCACTATCTGATCTAGTAAATGTGAAAAAAAATGTTTTAAAATATTTTAAGACAGTTGATCTTTCTGACAAGGATATTGAAGAGATTCATAATCTAATGATCTATGACAAGAAAAACGAAGGAAGTAAAATTAACTTTGTTTTATTGAAATCAATTGGAGAACCTTTAATTGACCAGGAGACTAGTAAAGAGCTTTTTGTAGAATCCTTTAAATTCTATAATAGTAGTTTATAGTTCTTGGAATATATTTTTCATCAATCTCTTTTTATCATTAATACTTTCCTCAAGTGAGATCATTGTTTCAGTTCTTAAGACTCCTTCGACGTCATCAATAGAAAAGATAATATCTCTAGCGTGTTCAGTTCCTTTAGCTCTAATCTTACAAAAAATATTGTATTTACCTGTTGTTATATGAGCAACAGTGATGTAAGGTTTCTTTTTAAGTTCCTCAATTATTTCATAAGTTCTTTTTGATCGATCTATTAATATACCTACATAGGCTATGAAGTTATATCCAAGCTTTTTATAGTCTAATGTTAAAGATGATCCTTTTATAATTGCAAGGTCTTCCATTTTTTTAACTCTAACATGAACTGTTCCAGCTGATATTAAAAGTCTTTTAGCTATATCTGTAAAAGGTGTTCTCGTATTGTCTATTAAAATATCAAGTATTTTTCTGTCGACGTCATCTAATTTTTGCATTTTTTGTTTGGTGTATATGCTAAAATATTAAATTTTTGAAATGTTTAAAGCTTTTTACATGAATTTCATTTCCGATTTAGTCATTTTATCAATCCTTTTTTAATGATTTATTTGTTAGTTTTACAAATGTTTCTTATGTTTACAATTGTGAATATTATGATATTTAAATATTGTTAATCAATTAGTTATAGAATATAATAAAAGTAAAAGATGAATAATAAAAATATATTAAATAGGATAAAAGATATAATCGATAATAGCAATCTCACTAACTCAGAGTTTGCTGAAAAAATAGGTGTTCCTAAATCTTCCATCTCTCACCTACTCTCCGAAAGAAATAATCCAAGCTTAGATATTGTATATAAGATTTCAACTGCTTTTGATGATATTACTACTGATTATTTAATATTTGGGAAGAATAAGTCCATAAATAATCAAATAAATGAGCCTGGAGAGCTCTTTTCTATGCCAAATAAGGAAATCTCTGAAGATTCTGTTAAAGATCCTAATAATAAGCTTAAATCAATCGTTCTTATCTATGAAAACAATAAATTTGAGCAAATAGATAAATTATAAAATGAAAAGAGTATTGTTCCTATTACTATTGTTGACTTCATGTTACTCAGTTGAAAGAAATTGTGTAGATTTCAAAACAGGTGTATTTGAATTTTCTTCATCTATAAATGATTCAATAATTACTTCAACCTTTATAAGAACTGATAAGTATGAAATTGAAACATTTAATGGAGTTAAAGATTCGTCCATTATTAAATGGGTAAATGACTGTGAGTTCTTGTTAACTAAAATAAGACCTAAAACAAATCAAGAAAAAAGGCCAATAAGAATAAAGATACTCAGAACTTATGGTGATCAATATGACTTTGAGTTCTCAGGAGTTAATAATCCAGATAAAATAAGTAGAGGGACAGTTAAAAGAGTATCTAATTAAAATCAAGTTTTGTTTGGGTATCATCTGAGTCATCAGAAACTTGCTGCTCATCTTTAACTTCAATTTGATCAATTTTTTTAGTATTATTAGAATTTGATCCTTTAGACTTATAAGAAATTTTCCTAATTGAGTCTTTTGTAACAATATTTCCCTTTGAATCTCTACCCTTAATAATTAAATCAGCAAAATCTTGTTCGAATTTATCTTTTCTTAATGATGGTTTTTTTCTTAAGTATACTGTTACAAGATCAGCTTCATTTACATTATTTACACTGAAGTAAAGAATTTTAGAAAAATCTTTACCTTGAGTTAGGTTATACTCTTTATCTCTAATTACACCAGAGACTTTAAATCTTTTCATATAAGAAGTACCATTCTTTCCGTCAGTATATATTAAGTTATAAATTTTCTCTTTACTTTCTGAATTAAATAATGAGACGTGAATAATATCTTTGCCTATAAAAACCTTGCTATCTACCTTCACTACTTTCATTATACCCTCTTTAGTAAAGACAATTACATCATCTAAGTCTGAACAATCAGAAACAAAATCATCCTTTTTAAGAGCTGTACCAATAAAACCTTCTTCTTTATTAACGTATAATTTTTGATTCTTAATTGAAATTTTCTTTTTATCAAGATCATCAAATTCTTCAATTATAGTTTTTCTTTTTCTTTCCTTACCATAATGTTTTTTAAGATGATTGAAATATTGAATTGTATAATCAACTATGTGATTTAAGTTATTTTTAACCTCTTCAATAGTAACTTCAATATTATTAAGCTTCTCTTTAACTTTATTAAGATCAAATTTTGAAATTTTTCTTATTGGAATTTCAGTTAATTTTTTGATATCATCTACATTAACCTCTCTCTTTAGATTCTTTTTATATGGGTCTAGACCTTTATCAATAGTAGATATAACTTCATCCCAAGTTGTTTTCTCTTCAATATCTCTATAGATTCTGTTTTCTATAAAAATTCTCTCAAGTGATATTGTATGCCATTGACTTTCAAGTTCATTTAATTGAATCTCTAATTCTTTTTTTAATAAATTTTTAGTATTATCTGTAGATGTTTTCAGTATGTCCCTAACTCCTAAAAATTGAGGTTTATTATCTGAGATTATACAGCATAATGGAGATATAGAAACCTCACACTGAGTAAATGCATAAAGAGAATCTATACTTTTTTGCATTGAAGAACCTGAAGGGAGGTAAACAAGCACTTCAACATCTGAAGATGTATTATCTTCAATTTTTTTAATTTTTAACTTTCCTTTTTCAGAGGCTTTTATTACTGATTCTATTAATGATGCAGTAGTAGTTCCATATGGAATTTCTTTAATTATGATAATATTCTTATCATACTTTTCTACTAAGGCTCTTACCTTAATTTTTCCTCCTCTATTACCATCGTTGTAATTCTTAATATCTATACTACCTCCTGTTTGGAAATCAGGATAAAGTTTAAAATTCCTACCCTTAAGGTATTTTACACTCCCATCAATCAATTCATTAAAATTATGAGGTAAAATTTTAGTAGATAAACCAACTGCGATACCCTCTGCTCCTTGAGCTAATAACAAAGGAAATTTAACAGGTAGGTGAACTGGCTCTTTCTTTCTACCATCATATGAAAGTTGCCAGTTAGTAGTTTTAGGATTAAAAACCACTTCTAAAGCAAATTTAGATAGTCTTGCCTCAATATACCTTGAAGCTGCTGCTTTATCCCCAGTGTAGATATTACCCCAGTTACCTTGCATATCAATCAAAAGTTCCTTTTGACCAACTTGAACCATTGCATCTGAAATACTTGCATCACCGTGAGGATGATATTGCATTGTATGACCAACAACATTAGCCACTTTATTATACCTCCCATCTTCAAGATCAAACATAGAGTGAAGAATTCTTCTTTGAACTGGTTTTAAACCATCCATTAAATCTGGAACTGCTCTTTCTAGTATAACATAAGATGCATAGTCAAGAAACCATTCTTTGTACATCCCCCCTACTTTGATTAGAGAATTAGAATCTTCAGTATTTATATTTTCTTCATTTTCAATCATTCAAATTTTCATTTATAATGTCTAATTCAACTTTTAAATTATCAATAATAAACTGTTGTCTATCTGGAGTGTTTTTACCCATGTAGAATCTTAAAAGTTCTTCAACAGTAGTTGATGTGTCAATAATTACAGGATCTAATTTTATATCATCACCTATAAAATTTTTAAACTCATTTGGAGAAATCTCACCTAACCCCTTAAATCTGGTAATTTCAAATTTGCCTTTAGATGAGTTTAAAATATTATTTTTTTCAGTTTCACTGTAACAATAATGAGTCTTTTCTTTATTTCTTACTCTAAAAATTGGAGTTTGTAAAATATATAAATGACCATTCTTTATTAACTCTGGATAGAATTGTAAAAAGAAAGTTATAATTAGCAATCTAATATGCATTCCATCTACATCAGCATCTGTTGCTATAACAATATTGTTATACCTAAGATCTTCCATGCTATTTTCAATATTTAAAGCTGCCTGAAGTAAATTAAATTCTTCATTTTCATAAACTATTTTTTTAGTCATTCCAAATGAATTCAATGGTTTACCTCTTAAGCTAAAAACAGCTTGAGTATTTACATCCCTAGATTTAGTAATAGAACCACTAGCAGAATCACCCTCGGTTATAAAAATAGTAGACTCAAGTCTATTGTCTTTTTTTAATTCGTTTAGATGAACTCTGCAATCTCTTAATTTTTTATTGTGAAGACTAGCTTTTTTTGCTCTATCTCGAGCTAATTTTCTTATTCCAGACAATTCCTTTCTTTCTCTTTCTGCCTGTATTATTTTATTTTGAATTGATTTGGCGATTTCAGGGTTCTTATGTAAATAGTTATCAAGTTTTTCTTTAACAAAATCATTAATAAAAACTCTAACCGATTTCAAACCTTTACCCATTTCTGTAGAACCAAGTTTTGTTTTAGTTTGAGACTCGAAAATAGGTTCCATAACCTTAATGCTTACTGCAGATATAATAGATTTTCTTATGTCAGATGTTTCATAATTTTTACCAAAAAACTCTCTTATTGTCTTAACAAAAGCTTCTCTAAATGATGATTGATGTGTACCACCTTGAACTGTATATTGCCCATTTACAAACGAATAATATTCCTCACTATATTGAGTTCTAGAGTGAGTTATAGCTACCTCAATGTCATCTCCCTTAAGATGAATTATAGGATACATGAAATCTTGAACATTTGATTGATCTTCAATTAAATCCTTAAGTCCAAAGTCTGATTTAAACTTGTTTCCATTAAGTTTTATTGTTAATCCGGGATTTAGATACACATAGAATTTAATCATCTTTTCTACGTACTCTAATCTGTACTTATAATTTTTAAAAATAGATTGATCAGGTTTAAACTCTACGTACGTTCCATTTTTTTCATCACTATTATTAAGGTCTTCATTGGTTAGAATTCCAAGCTCAAAATTTGCTGATTTTGTTTTTCCTTCTCTAGTGGAAGAAACAATAAAAGATGAAGAAAGTGCGTTTACAGCTTTAGTACCAACACCATTAAGACCAACAGATTTTTTAAATGCTCTAGTATCATATTTACCTCCGGTATTCATCTTAGAGACAACATCTACAACTTTACCAATAGGGATACCTCTACCAAAATCTCTTACAGAGACTAAATCATCATTAATAATAATATCAATAACCTTTCCTTCGCCCATAACAAATTCATCTACACAATTATCAATAACTTCTTTCAATAGGACATAAATACCATCATCAGGAGAAGAACCATCACCAGACTTACCAATATACATACCAGGTCTTAACCTAATATGTTCTCTCCAATCAAGAGATTTGATGTTTTCTTCAGTGTAATTTGATGTGGTTGCCATTTTTATAAATATACTAAATGTTAAATCTAAAGTGCATTATATCTCCATCTGAAACTATATACTCCTTACCTTCTAACCTCATTTTTCCAGCTTCTTTTACTTTAACTTCAGAACCATGTTCAACAAAATCAGCATAACTTATAACCTCAGCACAAATAAAACCCTTTTGAAAGTCAGTATGAATTTGACCAGCTGCATCATATGCTGTATCTCCAATTTTGATGGTCCATCCTCTAACTTCTTTTACCCCTGCGGTAAAATAACTATGCAAATTTAAAAGCTTATAGGAGGCTCTGATTAATTTATTAGAACCAGACTCTTCAAGTCCAAGGTCATCTAAGAATATTTTT
>Ga0209151_1001219_pt1 | contig 16034 bp, 12 predicted proteins | sample SaaInlV_DNA_165m_FD_184688 | JGI IMG/M metagenome (GOLD analysis project Ga0209151, IMG submission 184688) | Marine microbial communities from expanding oxygen minimum zones in the Saanich Inlet - SI075_LV_DNA_165m (SPAdes) (version 2) | ecosystem: Environmental > Aquatic > Marine > Unclassified...
AAACTTTTTATTAAATTTATTAACTCTATAAATTCATCTTTTACAAATACTTGTATATCAACATATTTATATTTAGGAGCTTCCCAAATCTTATCCCACTTTTTCTCAAAATATAATTTATTATCACCTGTTGATACATTATAACTTCCAATTGTTGCACTCTCCTGATGATACACAAATGAACCATATGAATAATAATTATTATTTTCTTTATTATATAGTTGTAATTTATATTGTAAATCATCATCTTCCCAACCACCTCTTCCATAATTTACATCCAACATCCCTATTTTATAAAATAAATCTTTTTTAATTAAAGGACCAAAAAAAGGACATACTTTATTTTCATAATATTTATATGATTTATTATGTTGTAAATATTTTGCTTTTATTTTTAAATCATTTATATCATCAAATATTAAAAATTGTTTCACTTCATTTCCACAATTATTAGTTACTGGTGATATTACTCCCGCATTATCATCTTTTAAATATGGTTTTATTAATGGATATAACCAGTCATCCATACAATATGTATCATTATTTAATAATACTAAATAATCACCTGAAGAATATAAAGCTCCAATATTCATACCTTTTGCAAATCCATAATTTTCCTTATTATTTATTACCTTAACTTTATTACTTTTTTTATATTTTTTTAACTTTTCTTTCGTATTATCACTTGAATTATTATTCACAATTATTAATTCATAATTTCTGTAATTTGTATTCTCAAAAATACTATTAATACACTGTTCTGTCAAATCCCAATTATTATAACATAATAACACTATTGATATTAATGGCGTTGAATTAATTATAATTCTTTCAAAATTATCTACTCTTTCATCCCAACTATTATTTCTTGCAAATTTAATTCTCTTATCCTTCAACTCACCATTTTCATTTAACGCAATCTTAATATTTTCTATAAAATTATCATATGTTTTTGAAACATAATATAATTCATTATTTTTTAATGTTAAAACATCTGGAATTTCTGTCATAACTACTGGAATACCCATACTCATCATTTCATATAATTTTACCGGATTACAACACTCTATTAACGGATTTATACAAAATGGTATTAAACCTACCGTCACATATTTTAAATAAAAACATAACTCTTTATATGGTATTTCACCTAATAATTTTACATTTTTATATTTATTTAATCTTTTTATTCTATTTGTTCTTTCTGTATCATTACAATATACAAATCCAATTATATATATTATATAATCACTAAATTCTTCTACTACTCTTTCCATCAAATCTATATCAAACCAATCTGAAACAGCTCCATAATAACATATAACCTTTTTATTCTTTTTTATTAATTCAATATTATTAAAATACTCAAAATCACAACCATTCCTTATCAATTTATAATTTTTAACATCTAATTTTTCACCCAATATAGGACTTGACATTATTAATCTATCACAATTATTCAATAACTTTTTTTCACAATCTATAATTACTTCTGAAATATTACCAAAACCATCGTGATAATCAACACAATCATATATTATCGCTGTATTATTTATATATTTTAATAATTGATACCAAAATGGATTTGCAATATATGAAATAAAAAAATTAAAATTATACTTCTTTTTTAAATCATTAATTGATTTTATCAATTTATTAATATTCTCTTTATTTAATTTATTTGTATAAATACTCACATCATCATTACAATTTAAATTTATTTCTATTAAATTTTCATTAATATTATTTTCTAAAAACTCTTCATTAAATCTTGTTCTAACATAGAAAACTTTATAACCTCTTTCAGCCATAATTCTACACATATGTTGATTTCTCTGTATTCTAAAATAATAATCTATCATTGAAAAAAATATAATTACCGGTTTTTCATAATTATTTATTATTTCCTTATTTAATACACTATTATTTATATTTTTCAAATATTCTAAATTTAAATCATAAATATTATTACATTCTATACTTTTAGTATATTTATGTAATTCTATAGGTATTGCTTTTTTAATATTTTCTTCATATTTATTAATATCAATTTCATCTAATTCAATTTCATCTTTATTTTCTAAAATTGAATTATAATAAATAGAATATTTTATTATTTTATTATCCATTAATAATAAAATTATTTCTAAAAAAAATATATATTTTTAACACAATATTTTTTTAATCTTTACCCAAGAATTTCCATCTCCAAAAGGACACTCTTTATCTATTTTATAATTATTCATAAATTCATCCACATAATTCTCTAATTTATCTATACTATCACATAATGCACCATAATTTTCTAACACTTCTGGTCTCTCTGTTGTTTTTCTACAAATAACTATTTTCTTTTTTAAAAAACTACACTCCTCTTGTATTCCACCACTATCACTTATAATAAATTTACACTCTTTTATTAAATCTATCAAATTATTATGATTTAAGGGCTCTATCACATTTACTTTTTTTAATATATTTTTATGCTTTAATACATTAGGATTTGGATGTATAGGTAATATAAATTCTATTTCATTGTATTTATTAGCTATTTTCTCTAATTCTTTAAACCATAAATCCATCACATTATGATTATCTCTTCTATGAAGTGTTATTAATATTTTATTTTCATACTTTATATCATATCTATTAATATTATCTAAACCCGTATTACCCACAACATAAATATTATCTTTTATATTTTCCTTAATCAAATTCATTTTATTTAATTCCGTCGGACATAAATGAATATCGGTTATTCTACTTATTAAACATCTATTCATTTCTTCTGGATATGGATCTAATTTATTATAACTTCTTAATCCAGCTTCTAAATGAATTACTTTTTTATTATTATTAAATGCTGATAAAGCTATACTTAAAGCACTTGTTGTATCACCTTGAACTAATACATAATCAATATCATTAAAAATATTATCTTTACATAATATATTTGAAATAATATTATTTAATCTATTATCTGTTAATTCACTTATATTAATAATATAATCTGTTTTTATATTTGATAATAAATCTTTATGTTGTTTAATATAACAAGTCTTTATATTATCTAAATTATCAATCAATGACTTAACTTTTATATATTCAGGTCTTGTCCCAAAGCATATTAATATTTTCATATAATTATTTAATATAATTATCAATAAAAAAAAATTTATAATAAATACCCATTTCTTAATTTTATTTGTTCCATTATAGTTTTCTCTTCAATATCATCCATTTTTTCAATATATTTATTTTTATTATTACATAAACAATAAACATAAAATATATCACTTATCTTATCTTTTAATCTTATACTAAAATTGTATTCATTTATAATACATAATTTTTTAATATTCTTCTTAATATCATTATCTAAATATTTATATCTATCCATTTTTAATCTTTCATTTATCTTATTTAATAATTCTAAACTTATCTTTATTTTTATCTTATTTTTTTCAAATATATCATTATAACGATATGATAAAAATTTATAATCTATCTCTTTAAATAATTTATTACTTATTATTAAAAAACAACTTCTCAACCAATACTCAAAATTATCTTTACCTATATTATACTTTTTACCAAAACTATCCACATTACCCACACATATTTTATTCTCTAATACATACCTAATTGTTTCCAAATTTATAAAATTTAAATAATTCATTGGAGAATTAAATAAAGCATCCGTTATTAAAATACTAACATCATAACTATTTATTATTTCAAATTTTTTTAAATATTCCAAACATTTTTGTATCCCTGTAAATTCATATATATTATTATTACCCTTAAATATTTTACATATATCTTTATATTCAATTAACTCATCTTTTACATTTTCATTATTATTTATTAAATAAATATCAAAATCATTTTCATCCATTATTTTTATAAAAAAATTAAAAATATTTCTTACAACATTGTGATTGTTATAACAATTTAATAATATTACTATTTTCATTATTAAATAAATATTTAAATATCTTTAAATTTATTAACTATTAAAATATCATTATTCATAATTATATTTCCATACATTTTATAACAAACTTATAATTTCCAATAAAATCTGTATCCTTATAATCTTTATGAAATAATATTATTGATTTTTTTTATTATATCTTCAAATGTTAATCTTTTAATTCTACAATCTTTATAAAAAACAGTATATGTTTTCATCATATTTATTATTTAATATATTGCATAAATATAATTTTCAATTTTTACATAATTTTAATAATTCAACTCATTTAAACTCCATTTAATATTATCAATTTTATTTTTATTATCATTTTTATTATTCTTTAATTTTTTAACATTGTCTTCTATTGATATTATTTTGTCATTTATATTATTATCATTAACTACACTTTTATTTATCATATTTTTACCATTGTAAATAGCTGTATTCATAATATTCAATATTGAATTATATAATCCTTTAAATTGAATTTTACCTTCATCATCTACTAATGAAAAACAACTTCTTAAATATAATAAATCTATAGCATTATCACTTGTATTTTTCCACATTTCATTAACCAATTTAAGTTCTTCTTCATCATTTTTATCAATATCTAAAATTTGAATTATACAATTCCTCATTACTTGACGCATTACCCTTTTTTTATCTCCATCTATCCATTTATTACCATCATAATATTTTATTTTATTTCTATTCATATCAGTTATGTATAATAAATGATTTTCAGGTTTTTTTTCATTAACATAATATGTTTTTATAAATTCTTCAACTACTAATTCATAAATATTTAAATTACTTTTTAAATATTTTATTCTATCTTTCTTTGATATTTTTATTTTATCATATACATTTATATTTTTCTTCTCCTTTTCCTCTTTAATTGATTTTTTCAATACTTTTACATCCTTAGTAATCTTCTTATTTTTACTTTTTAATATCTCTATCTCTTTTTTAAGTTCTTCAATCTTATCATTTTGTTCTTTATTTATATTATTTTGTTCTTCAACTTTATTATTTAATTTTTCAATTTTACCATCTTGTTCTTCAATTTTACCATCTTGTTCTTCAATTTTATCACTTAATTCTTCAATTTTATCATCTTGTAAGTTATTTTTATTTTCAATTTCTTTAATTCTATTATTTAATTTTTTAAGTTCTTTATGGTTATTTTTTCTTTCTTGTTTAAGTTCATATTCATTATATACTTTACAATTTTTTAAATGAGAAGACATTTTTGTTTTTTTTGATAATTCTTTATTACAATGAACGCATTTATTACTTTCAATATTCTTATCACAAGGAATTTTTTTATTTTGATGATATGTTAAAAGCCATTTTTTTTTAAATTGTTTATTACATTTATTACAAGTAAAATTATTATCCATTTATATATAATTATTTTATATTTTTTTATTTTTATATTTGATTTTAATAACTAAAAATTAATTTTCTGTTTTCAACACAAATTTCATAAAAATGGTTCTTTTTTTTTTGAAGAACCTTTTTTATGAAATTTGTTAATATTTTACATAACTAAAAATTAATTTTCTGTTTTCAACACAAATTTCATAAAAATGGTTCTTTTTTTTTTGAAGAACCTTTTTTATGAAATTTGTTAATATTTTACATAACTAAAAATTAATTTTCTGTTTTCAACACAAATTTTATAAAAATGGTTTCTTTTTTTTTTGAGAAACCATTTTTATAAAATTTGTTAATATTTAAATATCTAAAAATTAATTTTCTGTTTTCAACACAAATTTTATAAAAATGGTTTCTTTTTTTTTGAGAAACCATTTTTATAAAATTTGTTTATATTTTACATAACTAAAAATTATTTTTCTATTTTCAACACAAATTTCATAAAAAATGAAGAACCTTTTTTATGAAATTTGTTTATATTTTAATAACTAAAAATTATTTTTCTATTTTCAACACAAATTTTATAAAAATGGTTTCTTTTTTTTTGAGAAACCATTTTTATAAAATTTTTAATATTCTAATAACTAAAAATTATTTTTCTATTTTCAACACAAATTTTATAAAAATGGTTTCTTTTTTTTGAGAAGCCTTTTTTATGAAATTTTTTAACAATTTAATAACCAAAAATTAATTTTCTGTTTTCAACACAAATTTCATAAAAATGGTTTCTTTTTTTTTGGGAAACCTTTTTTATGAAATTTGTTAATATTTGAATATCTAAAAATTAATTTTCTGTTTTCAACACAAATTTCATAAAAATAGTTTCTTTTTTTTTGGGAAACCTTTTTTATGAAATTTGTTAATATTTGAATATCTAAAAATTAATTTTCTGTTTTCAACACAAATTTTATAAAAATGGTTTCTTTTTTTTTGAGAAACCTTTTTTATGAAATTTTTAATATTTGAATATCTAAAAATTAATTTTCTGTTTTCAACACAAATTTCATAAAAATGGTTTCTTTTTTTTTGAGAAACCTTTTTTATGAAATTTTTAATATTTGAATATCTAAAAATTAATTTTCTGTTTTCAACACAAATTTCATAAAAATGGTTTCTTTTTTTTTGAGAAACCTTTTTTATGAAATTTGTTAATATTTGAATATCTAAAAATTAATTTTCTGTTTTCAACACAAATTTCATAAAATTTATTAACATTTAAATAACCAAAAATTAATTTTCTATTTTCAACGCAAATTTCATAAAAATGATTTCTTATAAAATTTGTTTATATTTTAATAACTAAAAATTAATTTTCTATTTTCAACACAAATTTCATAAAAAATAAAGAACCTTTTTTATGAAATTTGTTTATATTTAAATATCTAAAAATTAATTTTCTATTTTCAACACAAATTTCATAAAAATGGTTTCTTTTTTTTTAAGAAACCATTTTTATGAAATTTGTTAATATTTTAATATCTAAAAATTATTTTTCTATTTTCAACACAAATTTCATAAAAAATCAAGAACCTTTTTTATGAAATTTGTTTATATTTTAATAACTAAAAATTATTTTTCTATTTTTTAATATTTTAATAACTAAAAATTATTTTTCTATTTGTTAATATTTAAATAACTAAAAATTAATTTTCTATTTTCAACACAAATTTCATAAAAATGGTTTCTTTTTTTTATGAAATTTGTTAATATTTGAATATCTAAAAATTAATTTTCTATTTTCAACACAAATTTCATAAAAATGGTTTCTTTTTTTTTGGGAAACCTTTTTTATGAAATTTATTAATATTTAAATATCTAAAAATTAATTTTCTGTTTTCAACACAAATTTCATAAAAATGGTTTCTTTTTTTTAGAGAAACCTTTTTTATGAAATTTGTTTATATTTTAATAACTGAAAATTATTTTTCTATTTTCAACACAAATTTCATAAAAATGGTTTCTTTTTTTTGGGAAACCATTTTTATAAAATTTATTAATATTTTAACAATTAAAAATATTAATAAAATTTATAAAAAAAATTTTTAATTTTTAATATTATTAAACATATCATTTAAATATTCAACATTTTTCTCTAATGAATATTTTTCTTTCATTATTTTATATCCATTATCAGATATTTTTTTTAATAATTCAATATCATTATAATATTTTTCAAATTTTTCTGGAAATGTATTATCTAAATATTCTACTATAATATGTTCTCTATCAATTAATTCCATACCTTCAACCGCTACTTTTGTTGAAATACAAGGTATTTTTAAATTTAAACTCTGTAAAATTTTACCTTTTATACCACCACCATATCTTAATGGAACTATATTTAATCTACATTTCATTATAATATCATTTAATTTTTCATCTGGAACATAACCGTGAAATACTATTGTTGGATTTTTTTTATATTCTATTTTTAAATTTGTTAAACCAAATCCAATAATATGTAATTTAATATTTCCTAATCTTTCCACTATAAATCCCCATTGATTTTTTAAAAAATATCGTAAAGCATCTACATTTGCATTATAACCACTCCCTATAAAATATATATCCTTTGTATCCTCTATTTTTCTATCATAATCACTTTCCATTTCATAGCATATTGGAGAGTAATATATTTTCTCTAAATTTTCTTCATTCTTTAAATATTCATATTCATACTTACTAACAATTAATGACATATCACAATTATTTATATATTTTAATTCATCTTCTCCTTTAGGATTATTCGCAATATTCATACCCAAATTTAATTGTTTTTTATTTTTCAATAAATAAATATCATGTGTTATAAAAATTATTTTTGTTCTACTACAATATTTTTTTATATCTTCAAATAAATAATTCATTGAAAATACTCTTGAAATAAATATATATTCATACACATTATTATTATTAATAATATTTTTCATTTTTAAATTCTTATCAAATACATAAACACCCATTTCTTGTAAAATTTTATTATATTTTCCATCACTTAATATATTATAAAAATGAATATTAAAACCCATATTTAATAATGTCTTCATTAAATAATATATATATCTTGAACCACAATCTTTATCAGGTGTAAATTTACAATACTCAACTATTAATATAGTTTTTCTATTTGATAAATTTAAATAATACTTTTCATCACATAATTTTAATGATACTAATCCATTTTTATTATACATTTTATATATCTCATTTATTTTCTCATTATCCATAACAAATGGATATTCATTCTTATATTTTATATTAATATTTTTTTTATATTCCTTATCATAACTTTCAATTCTTACAAATGAACTGACCTTTATTTCTTTTAATTTAATACAAATACTAATTATTTCTTCCATATAATTTTTTATATCTAATCCACATAATACATTCTCTTTATTTTTAATCATAAAAAATGTTAAATATGGAATCATTGTTCCTTGATTATACAAACACCAAAAATTATTATTTATATCTTCTAATTTTAATATTTTTTCATTAACATAATTATAATCATCTTCATTTATAATTCCACCATAGTATTCTAATATATCATTACATACAATTAATGGAGACATAACATAACAATAACTTTTCTCTAATTGTATTTCTAACTCTTTTATTTTTTCTACATCCAAATCAAAATCTCCATTAATAAATAAATAATTTCTATCCTCTTTAAATTCTAAATTATCTATATTATCATACACTTCAAACTTATTATATATTTCTTCATCTAATATACCTGATATTAATATTATATCAACAGTTTCCACCACTTTATTTTTTTTAAATTTATTATTAATTATATTCAAATAATTATTATTGTTCCAAATATTATAATAACAAAAACATTCATTATTATAATTTATGGAACAGTAATTATTTTCTTTTTCAGGAATATAAACATTTTTTATTTTCATTTTTAATATAACTCTTTCTAAAAATTTTGAAAAAAAATATATATCATTATTACTATTTCTCACATTTTTAAATTTAATTTTTTTTAATATATTTTTTATTATTTCTGTTTTTATTAATACCATATACCTATTATTTATAATGTTATAATTCAAATACTCTTCATCTATATTTTTTATAAAAAATAAATTTTCATCAATTATCAAATTATTTTTACTATCTATTTTATTCCAAATATTTTCATCTAATAAACAATATTTACTTAAATCAACTTTAATAATATTAATATTCTCTGAAATTTCATTACACATACTTTTAATAATATCATAATTCTTATTATTACATATCACAGTATGAGACCAATCTTTAAAATTTTTTATTACTAAATATAATAATATTTTAAAATGTGGTTTTTCATCAAAGTATAGAAAAATAATATTATTAATTGAATTATTTACTTCTAATTTTTCTATATTTTTATTTAATAAATTATAATAATATTCTAAATTTTTATTTTTATTAAATTCTTCTTTTATATTATCTGTTTCAATGTCATATATATTTTCAAAATCTTCTAAATTCATAAATATTTATTAAAAAATATTATTTATATTATTAAATAATGAATAATTTATTATTTAACTTTACAAACAATAAGAAATTATTAATCAGTATAATAATATTAGTTAATAATCCAGAAATATTAAAATTACAACTTGAAAAACTATCTTCTTATAATAATATTGAAATCATTTTAACATTAAAAAATAATAAAATTTTAGAAACTATTAATAATTTTAATTTTAAATATACAATTGGAAATACTTTTAATCACGGTTTTAAAAAATCATCTGGTGATATACTTTTATTTTTATATGATAATATAATAATTGATGAAGATATAATAACTTATATTTACAGTAATTTTAAATATAATCAATCATATATATATAAAATAAATAATACTGAAATATTTTTAATATCCAGAAATTATTTTAAATTATTAAATAAATTTAATGATGAATATAATTATAGATTTACTTTTGATTATCAAGATTTTTTATTAAAAATTAAACATTGTAATAATCTACACAAAATATATATTGATAATAATTTTACTGAAATATCTGTAAAAAATAAATATACAAATATTATTAATTATAATGAAGATAATGTTAAAAAATTAGCAATTAAAGAACTTTATTTAATGAATGTTTCACTTATTAATTATTATAAAAATAATTTTAGAAATAAAATAATTTATTTTATTATTGATAAAACATTTAATAAATCAAAATTATTTCAATTAAAAAATAATATTAAAGAAAATAATTATTATGTTATTTTTATAGTTGATAAAGAGAATAAATATTTAAGAAATATTAAATATTTAAAAAATGTTAGTGTTATATTAATTAATTTATTTGATAATTTTGAAGAAAATATTATTAAATGGTTTGGGGGTTATATATTTAAATTTAATGATGATTATGAATATAAATATTTATTTTTTAATATAACAAATACTGATAAGAAATATAACTTTTATATGAAAAATATTGAAAAATATAAAAATGTTTTAATTCAAAATAATAATATTGAAACTAAAAATGTAAAATTAAAAACAATTAATTCTTTTAATTCTTCTAATATTATTGATTATTTAGTAATTGATAAAAATAATATATTTATATTGGATGATTTAACAATATCTATTTTAATTCAATCATATAATAATCATAAGGATATAATTGATAATTTTATTTCAAATAATAAATACTATATATTAATTAATGAATATTTTATGAATGAAAAATTAATTATTACTGGATGTGGAATTGAAAATTATGAATTTACTAAACTTTTATTTAAAAATTCGTTAAAAACAGTTTTATTAAATACTAGAAATATTAGATATTTATTAGATAATAATATTAATAATTATGAATATTTTCCTTCTTATGGATATAGTTTAATAAATAATATTAAACCTATAGAAAATAATGATAAAGTAATAGATGTTTTATGGTATGGTAATATTGGCAATAGTTCATTTTCATCATATAGAAGAAAGATTATTAAAATGTTAGATTTTCATTGTAAAAAAAATAATATTTGTTTTAAACAATATGATAATTTATATGATAAAAAAGATATTATTTTATCAAAAACAAAAATAGTTATTCATATTCCACAAAAAAAAGATTATCATATTCTTTCTTGGGCTAAAATTGTTGAACTAATGGCTAAAAAAGTTTTTTTTATTATTGAAGAAAATGAAGAAATATTTATTAAAAATTTAGAAAATATTATTAGTATTAGTAAAAGAAATAATTTTAATGAATTATTAAATAAAATAATTTATTATTTAAAAAATGAAAATAAAAGAAATGAATATATTGAAAAATCATTTTATTTTATGAAAAATAACTATAATATGGATAATTATATTAATTATAGTTTTTAAAATTAATCTTCTGTTGATGTGACACTGATAGTTACAGTTTGGACGTCAATTACTTCAATTCCACTTGGATCAGTGCTTGACACAAGAGTTGTTAATGTTGATGTTACAGTTTCACTATTTTCAGTTTCTTCTTTTAAAAAAATTGTATTATCTTCAGTAGTTGCTTTTGTTTGACTTGACATATATAATAATATTATATAATTTTTTCAACAAATAACAATAATATCACCATTTCTATCTGTTATTGAAAATTCATCTATAAATTGATTATTAATAATAGCATCACATAAAGCAGTATAATCATTTGTTAATAAAGAATCTAAAATAAGTGGTCTTATAGTATTTAAAAATGTAGTAATTGTTTCCCCTCTTCTATTAATTCTGTTTTTAATTGGTTCAGGAACAATTTCACTAAAGCAAGGTGGTGACCATTCAAATTCTGTTTTACATCTTTTTTTAGCTAAACATTCATCAACTTTTTCACATAAATTTTCTTCTACACAACATTTAATTAATTCACAATTGGGGTTAAATAAAGCTCCAAATTTTTCATTTTCACAACTTGGAATATTTTCATTATTATTATCACAATTACACGACATATAATATATATATTATTATAAAATATATTATATTATAATTAAAAATTAGATAACCAAAGGAAAACTTGGTTCGGTTGCAATTCCACAAACACCATTATCATTTATATTATCACTGCGAAGAATACGAAAGTATCCATTTTCACCCCAAGATGTATCCCAAGAATTCATTACTTTCCAATATTTAATTCCATCTATTGTTTCACCATAACCAGTTAATAATACTGCATGATTTAAATCTTCTGGAGGACACTTATTAATATCAGTAATTACACCACTTGAATAATGTTGAAAGTAATTATTTACAGCAATAGCAACACTAATTGGTTGTTCTGTTATAGCCTTTTTCAATTCTTGTTGATTTCCTTCCATAACATCATAACAACTTTCAACATTAACCACTCCATTACAAGAATTACAACTTCCAGCTTTACCAGTTTTTCCGGATGTATAAGTATAATCATCATCTAAACATAAAGCATTATCCATAGCATACATAAATACCCAATCATATAATCCTCCATTACATCCACTATTTAATTTACTACAATCAACAACTTGTTGTTTTGATAAAACAATTCTATCATCATATTTTATTTGATAAGCTCCTTCAATAGCTTCAACTGCTGAAAAAGCATAACAACTACCACAAGACATTTGATTATTTACTTGATATAAATTAGACCAATCTACATTAAATGGTAAATTATCATAATCTTTATTTGTTTTATAATCACCACATTGTTTTAATTTTAATTTTTTATTAAAACTTCCAGTATATTGTTTTTTAAATTCATCAAAATTTATATCAGTAAATCCACTTAAACCCATTTCAAAAGTATTATTTTCACTATTATGTTTTACAATCATTTCTAAATTATTTTTAAAAATTTCAAATCTATTTGACATTATTTCAAATGTATTATATTTTTTATCATACTTTTCAATAAATTTTTCAAATAAATTCCATTTTAATCTATCATTCTTTAAAACTACATTTAAATAATCATTTGATACAAAAGCATTAACTGAGATAGTAATAAGAGTAGTAAAAATTGTAATTAATTTATACATTTAATTATAAAATATATAATTATTTTTAATAAAAATAAATAAAAAATTGAAAGAATTATATTATAAGTAATTTAATAATTTAATTATGTCATATGAATTTCTATTTACTGAAACAAAAGACATTATTAATTTAAATATGAATAACTGGTTGAAAGATGAAAGTGATAATTTTATTGATATTAAGAATGGTGGATTAATTGATTTAGATAGTAAAAAGCGATATTTAATTATTTCTAAAAATTTAAATGATTATTATAAAGTATTTATAGGTCAAATTTATTATTATAAAATAAGATACATACAATACAATATTAAATTGAGTGATGATATTTATATGAAAAATTATTTAACTGCTAATTATGATAATATTAATAATAAAATTATTGGTGATTTAAAAATCACTAAAAAAGGAATAATAGTTTTAAATCCGGATGAAGATTATAGTATATATTTAATTAAAAATTGAAATTTTAATATTTTAATATTTTAATAATATTAAATAATAATGTGTTCAATAAATTTAATAAACAAAATATTTAAAACTGATAATTTTAATGAAATATATGAATGTTTTAAAAATAAAAAAGAATATTCTTTTATTCCCCTCATATTTTAACATATAACCACACATAATAATATATAAAAATATATTATTGTATATAGTTTTGTATAATGCAGTTTGAGGTTCTGCAATTAGGCTTTCATACCTAATTTAGTTCATTAATACATTTTAATAATATATTTCTTGAACCATTCATATCCCTATCTATTTTATATCCACAAGAACATTTTTTTATTCTTTCCACTGTATATTCTTTACTTTTTACACCACACTTGGTACATACTTGTGATGTGTAAGCTTCATTTACATCATATATTACAGTTTTGTATCTCTCTCCTAATGCTTTTAGATACTCCTTAAACTTGTAATGTTTTTGCATTGATAAAACAAATTTTACTTTTTTACTCATTCTTATTTGTTTATTTAATTTTTTTATTTTCTCTTTTCCTTCTTCCTTTGATAACTTTTTTATTTTTTCTGTTTCTATTTTTATTTTATTTTTACTTATCATTGGTTTTGTTTCAAAAACTGGAAGTAAAATATTTTTATAATTTTCACATAAATATTTTGAACTTTTTTTATGAACTTCATTTACATATCCTTTTATTTTATTAAAACATCTTGCTATTTTCTTTTTTAATGACTTTTTTTTCTTTTTGTATTTTTTATTTTTTATTTTTTTTTGATATTGTTTTATTAAGTTTTGTATTCCTAATATTTTTATTCTCATATCTTTTCCTAAATTACCTATCTCATTTACTGAATAAAATGAAGCAAATATTTTTTCTCCTTCATCAATAGCTACTACTTCTTTTCTATTTTTAATTTCTATTTTATTTTTTTCTACTAAAATATATAAATAATAATCATTGAGTGTTTTATCATATAATAATTTACATTCTTGATTTATTGAATATTTTTTAATTATATTTTTAAAATTTTTACATTTTAATTCTTTTAAAGCATTAGAGAATATACCTTTAGAACTTATATTTCTATTATTAACTATAATAGTTTGTTTTTTACTGATGTTTTTATAAGTTAATTCAAAAGGATTATTATTATTATTATATGAAGTAGTCCTTGCACTTTTAAGATTAGAACAAAATGTTTTTATTTCACCTTTTAATGTTTCATCTGGAGCTGGTTTTTTTATATTATTTCTTCTTTCTTTAGGAGGATTTTTAACTTTTTCTATTTTAATTTTTTTCATTCTTGGTTTAGAAATTTTATTAATAATAGTTGAATTTTTATTATTTTTAATTATTTTTTTATATTCTTCCATTCTTTTTTTATATTTTTCTTTTTCAATTTCTTTTAATTGATTTATTTTTTCTTTATTTTGTTCATTTTCCAAATCATATTTTGTTTTATTTTCTTTTAATCTTTTAATTATTAAGTCTTTATTTTGTTTCATATTATGTGTATTATCTCTATATACAATATCATATATAGCATCTTTTAATATCATCCAATTATCAGTCATATCTTTATAATCTTTCCAAATATCAACACATAAATTATAAATTATATAACATTCTTTAAAATAATTTTTTAAAATAGTATGTTGGTTTTTAGAAAAATTAATTTTATATTTATAAGTTGTAAAAAATGTATCATTTATTTCATTTTGATTATTTAAATTAAATAAATGCTTACTTTTATTTTTTTTTAAATCAAATAAAATATTTTTATATTTAGGTTCAATATCTTTTTTTTTATATTCTTCAGGATAAGGAATATATTTTTGTAATTTAACGCATTTATTAAACCAATTGGAATCCATTTATAATAAAAATAAAAAATAGTTTTTAATTGTTTTTATATAATAATATATAAAAATAAATTAAAAAAAAAGAAGTAAAAAGAACATTAATAAATGTAAAATAAAAATATAACAAAAATATTTTTATATATTGTAATATATTTTTATACAAAATACATATTATAATTTTTTATGTTTTATTATATAAAATTATACATTTAAAC
>Ga0209151_1001259_pt1 | contig 15703 bp, 13 predicted proteins | sample SaaInlV_DNA_165m_FD_184688 | JGI IMG/M metagenome (GOLD analysis project Ga0209151, IMG submission 184688) | Marine microbial communities from expanding oxygen minimum zones in the Saanich Inlet - SI075_LV_DNA_165m (SPAdes) (version 2) | ecosystem: Environmental > Aquatic > Marine > Unclassified...
CGTCTTCAGAGATGTGTTCATGCGTCGCACGGATGTTCTGAATGAAAGCGTCTTCAACCTTCTTTGACTCTGGCCTGGCTTCATTCCTCAGTTCAGCTACTATCGAAGAATATTCTTTTCGCTCATCAGCAGTGAGCTCTTGTAGTCCGTTCGTGTAAAGGAAATCACCCTTTTGGCTAGTAATTTCTGGTGGGGTATACGCTAGGCCAGCGCCAATAAGGAGGGGAGGGGCGACAAAATCTAATCTCTCAGGACTGAACACACAAGAATCAAATGCGCTCCGTATGTCCATGCGGCCGTTTTTCGCCAATACGATATGCCCGAACCCGCCTAAAATCATTCGCTTAAAAAATACCTTTCCAAAACGGGGAATATCGCTTGCTGTATTAACCGGTAAATAGACATGAAATCCTGCGCTAGGCTTCGGCTGCTCGCCTTCTATGTGAACGCCTGCGCTGACACTGCCTCGGGCGATATATGCGGTTCTAGCGATGTCTGGGAACACTCTAGTTAAATGCTCAATAAACTCAGCGGGACTAGCAAACGATTTGCCCACACCATCAGGATCGTGGTCTAGCATTAAGATACCATGTGGGGGGTGGATATCGTCGACTAGCTGCGGATAAGTAAAGTTATCTTTGATCCTAGCATATGCACCATCTATCTTATTTTCTTTCGCCTTTGTTGTAACCTCATACGGGGCTGACGGCTCATATTTATTAATGCCGAAGGTGAGAGCATTTTTCGTCGTCGCCTTGGTTAAATAATCAGGGAATTCAGCCCACGGGCAAGTGATTGTTTCGCCTATTCCTGAGTAATATCTAGCTGCTGGTTTTTTATCAATAACATTGTCTTTAGTTAGGCAGAATGTTTTTGATATGTCTGTTTTGCTTATATGCTGAGTAAAAACGATATCTTGATTTGACTCAGTTTTTAGGTTATTATGTGTCATTGGGATTTGATTGATTTTTGAAGTAAATGGGGTTTTTAATCGGGATCCACTTTTGCGACATTTGAAACCAGTTGAATTCTGATTTGTCTGCCGACAAAGTTGAAAAAGTTAAAGTTGAAGATTAAAGCCCTGGAATGCGCCCATTTCGGGGCTTTTTTTTTGCTTCATCATAAATTAACTCCCACCTGAGCATTATTGGAATACGCCTCAAATTGACTGATAAAAACATCAAGATCAGTTACTCGATACAAGACCTTCTTAGACCCAGCTTTGATAAATTTCGGAGCAGAAACACCCCATAAAATGCCTGTCGAACGGGATGCTTTCAGAGCATCGCCCGCTGTATTGATGCCAATGTAGTTTGATGCTTGGTTTGGGTTAAGAACAATTGGCTGAATATCCATTAAACATCACCTGTCGCAGCAGCTTTAGCTGCATCTTTAACAGCTTTTCTAGCCACGCCTTTATAATTTAATTCAGCAGTCTGATGGGTGTGTTTATCAATATAGGCTTTGATATCGCTGGTACGATACCGCACGATACCACCGATTTTAATGTACGGAATGTGAGGATGCCCTTGATAACGCCAACGAGATAGAGTTTGCGTCGCAATAGTGAGTATTTTCGCGGCCTCGGGGGCACTTATAAGTGCATCTTGGTCGAGAGTTTGGGAAAGTGTCTTCATGTATTAACTCCTAAGTTTTTAGTCTTAGGGTCAACAATACGGATAAACGCTTAGTGAGTCATGGAAACAGAAACGCTTCTGTTTCCATATTGGATTAAATCGTGGAATCTGGGTCTATTTTTGTGGGGTCAAAGCCGCCAATATGCAGTGAAATGTTAGCTGTTTTATGTTTTGTGTAATGAGTTGTTCCATGATCGTTCTTGATCTTCTTCTTAATCCGCTCGTACGCTTTCAAGACAACCTCTTCTGATAGATCAAGCCTTTGCGCCACAATAGCCGCTGCTCCATCCTCTGTGCTATTACTCGTTAGATTAAAGTTGGATTCCAGCAGTACGATAATATCTCGAAATATGGCTGCATCCCGACGGAGAGTAGAATGCCCTTTTTTACGCTTTATTTTTCCATCAAGCACATCAGCAATAAAATCACTCATTCCCTTGGATATGTCGCGTTGAAAACGCATCATTTCACTGACTTGTTCTGGGTTAAAGTCTGAGAGATACATCTCAATAACGTGGTTTTCGTAACGGGATAATTCTTTATAGATTCCGTTGTCGATCAGGAAGCTCATGGAAACACCTCATTCAAGTGTTGTCATTCAAGATAAGAAATCAATCAAGCAGGGGAATGAGTCCTGCGTTTCGGGTTGCATGCCCTAGATTGATTAGCCTGTATTATGCCTGTTTTTTTAATAAATCCGCAAAGTTTTTTGACGCGGTATCTGTTGCTCCCTTGACCAAGTGACCATAGTTGCTGTTAATCATATCCGTGGTTCTATGTCCCACCATTCCCGCAATGACAGGAAGTGGTATGTTGTGCATGACTAGCCAACTAATAAAATTATGCCGCAGCGTGTAAAGTTGCAGGTCTGTATGGAGTCCAGCATCTTGCTTTATCCAGGACCAGCAGCCACTTAATGGCGATTTTGATAGCCGTTTGCCAGTGACAGGACTGGGGAATACCAAGCCATTGGTGGGATTACCCTGCTGTTTCCGCCATTCCTTTAGAGCAGCGCGTACCGGCTCAGGCATTGGCATGACAAATGGCGTTTTAACTTTCCTTCTCGTTTTCTCCAACACTTTAGTGATATTGCACGCAAAGGGCGTATCAATAACATGCACCCACTCTAGGCTTACAACATCACCTGTACGCATCCCCATATAATAGAGAATGAGCATCATCGTTTTATGGTGGCTGCCTTTGTGCTTCTCATCATAAGCATCAACTGATTTAATGAGGGCTTGTTGCTGCTCGAGTGTTAAATAGGTGCGCTTGGCTTGCTGATCTGTCGTCTCGCTAGTGGTGGAAAATTCCAGCTTATCCAACCTGTCGAATGGGCTACGCTCAATAATGCCATGCCGGATAGCGTGAGACATTAACGATTTAAGCGCGCCATGCCTTTGGATGATCGTGGCCGAGGCATAACCCCTGATATTCTGATTATGCAGCTCGGTTTGCGCTTGCACCCACTTCACCAAATCGGTTTTAGTAACAGCCACCAATGGCTTCTTTAGTAATTCAGGAAAGCCGTTTCGGATAAGGTTCAGGTATTTGCCAGCATCAATGGCGCGGGACCGCATGTACAGGCCATAATCATGTTCGAGATAGCTCTGAAGAGTGTTTTCTGTACTGGCGCGGGCTGCCTGTTTATCATCAAGCGGATTACTGCCATTAGCGACGGCTAGCAGCTTATCTTTAGCCAGGCTCCGTGCTTGTACTGCTGTGATTGCGGGCCAGTGTCCTAATGTAATGTTCTTGCGTTTGCCGTTCGTACGATAGTAATAACGAAAACTTATAACATCAGCTCCGCTCTTCACTACTTTAAAGCCGCTTACCTCTGTATCAGAAATCAGCCCGTACTTCTCAACTAATGCATTCTCAAACGGTTTCCAGTCTGAGCGGTCACTCTTTCCAGACTGAGCATATTTGATAAGCGCATCGGTCAATTTTATTTTAGCCGCCATAATCCTTCCTATAAATTACTGAGATGTCACTGAGGTGTCATCTTAAAAAAACCGCAAGAAACCCTGCCAAACTTCAGAATAACTCTAAAGTCTAGTAATAGCAAGTGTTAACGATGTCTTTATAGGGTGTGGTGGTTTCAGGAAGTTATAGCAGAAAAAGGTGTTTTATCCCTTATTAGAGCGGCAGGGCGAGCCCACTATTTTATTAATTACCCAAGGATTTAAAGACTGTTTGCGCATTGCTTATCAGAATCGCCCTGATATTTTTGCCTTGAATATTCAATTACCAGAAATGCTCTATCAGGAAGTGATAGAAATTGAAGAAAGGCTGAATGTACAAGGTGAAGTTCTCACTCCTCTTAATAAGACCTTGGCGGAACAGCAATTACAGGTTTTGTATCAACAAGGGTTTCGGTCCATAGCCATTGTCTTAATGCATGCCTGGAATTATCCAACGCATGAACAGCAATTAGCGGCACTGGCTGAGAAGATAGGCTTTACTCAGATTTCAGTTTCGCATCAAGTCAGTCCGTTCATTAAAATTGTTAGTCGCGGTGATACCACCGTGGTCGATGCGTATTTATCTCCCTTATTAAGACGCTATGTAGCACAGGTGAGTCAGGGCTTGCAGCAGTATGTACAGAAGTCTAGCGATAAACCTCAGTTATTATTTATGCAATCCAATGGTGGATTAACTGATGCCAATAGTTTTCAAGGTAAGGACAGTATTTTATCCGGACCTGCCGGAGGAATAGTCGGCGCGATTGCTACAGCAGAACAGGCAGGCTTTAATAAAATCATTGCTTTTGATATGGGCGGCACCTCCACTGATGTTGCACACTATGCTGGTGAATTAGAGCGTAGCTTTGAAACCGAAATTGCTGGAGTACGAATGCGTGTGCCGATGATGAATATTCATACCGTAGCGGCAGGCGGTGGATCGGTGTTATTTTTTGATGGCATGCGTTACCGGGTTGGTCCTGATTCTGCCGGTGCCAATCCAGGGCCTGCCAGTTATCGAAAAGGTGGGCCTTTAACGGTCACCGATGCAAATTTGATGCTAGGGAAATTGCCCGTATTCCCCACTGTATTTGGCGAACATGCTAATTTATCATTAGATAGAGCTAAAGTAGAACAGTTGTTTGCTGAATTGTCAGTCCAGATACAAGGTGCCACGGGTGAGCAGAAAAGTCCCCAGCAGATCGCGGAAGGCTTTATCAGTATCGCTATTGAAAATATGGCCAATGCGATAAAGAAGATTTCGTTACAACAAGGCTATAACGTTGCTGAATATACCTTGTGTTGTTACGGTGCGGCAGGTGGGCAGCACGCCTGTAAAGTGGCTGATCGACTAGGCATGCAACGCGTGATGCTGCATCGATTTGCCGGGGTTCTATCGGCTTATGGAATGGGGCTTGCTGATTTCAGACTATTAAAAGATAAGGCTCTGGAGCTGCCTTTCGATAAGCTGAGCTATACCCAGTTGCAAGGTTTGTTTGCAGAGTTGCAACAACAAGGGAAAACAGATATGTACACGCAATCGCCTAAGCAACAATCTTTACAGTTTGTGGCTACGGTGCATCTACGATATTTGGGGACAGATACTGCGTTAGTGGTCGCTTTTATCGATAAGCCAGCCATGTTGAGCGCATTTGAACAAGCCTATCGCAAGCAGTTTGGATTTGTTTATCAAGATAAACCACTAATTATTGAGTCCCTAAGCCTGGAAGTCATTGCTAAAAATGCAACTCTGGAGCAACCCGCGCATGTGCAACATAAGTTACAACAGAAAAATGCCATCGCTTTTATGCAGACGCAGATGTTCAGTAATAATGCTTATCACGCAACACCTGTGTATCAACGTTCTGAACTTGCGATGGGGCAGGTTGTTAAGGGTACCGCGATTATTATAGAAGCTACCGCAACTACGGTTATTGAACCGGACTGGCAGGCACAAGTGAGTGAGCAGGGAAACCTGATCTTAACCCGTTTGTGTCCAGTAAAAAGGCAGCTAGCTATCGGTACTTCGGTGGATCCGGTGATGTTAGAAATTTTTAACAAGCTATTTATGTCGATTGCTGAGCAAATGGGCTTTGTACTGCAAAATACTGCTTACTCGGTCAATATCAAAGAGCGCCTGGATTTTTCCTGCGCCTTGTTTAATGCTCAAGGTGAACTGATTGCCAATGCACCGCATATTCCAGTGCACCTAGGGTCTATGGGTGAAAGTGTTTTATCTCTAGTGAACAACCAGGCTATTAAAATTGAACCCGGCGACGTGTATTTGCTAAATTCACCCTATCATGGAGGTACCCACTTGCCTGATATTACCGTTGTCACTGCTGTTTTTGATCAGCAGCAATTATTGTTCTTTGTCGCGTCAAGAGGGCATCATGCAGATGTCGGCGGTATTAGTCCAGGCTCCATGCCTGCAAATAGCCTGAGTATCACTGAAGAAGGGCTACTGAGTGCGGGCATGAAAATCGTCAGCAAAGGAGAATTTCTGGAGCAGAAAGTGCGTGAGTGGTTAACTGACAGCGACTATCCGGCGCGTAACGTAGAGCAGAACATTGCTGACTTACAAGCTCAAATAGCGGCAAATAATAAAGGCCAACTAGAGCTGGACAAGATGGTTGCACATTACTCGTTGGCAACAGTTTTTAGCTATATGCAGCATGTGCAAAATAACGCTGCGGAATCGGTGCGCCTGATATTGACCACATTAGAAAATGGTAGCTTTGAAACAATAATGGATAGCGGCGCAAAAATAGTCGTGTCTATAGCTATTGATCAACAACAAAGAACGGCAATAATCGATTTTAGCGGGACGAGTGCGCAATTACCTGGTAACTTTAATGCGCCAGCCGCCGTTTGCAAAGCCGCAGTCTTATATGTCTTTCGTACCTTGGTTAAAGATGATATACCGTTAAATGCTGGCTGTCTGCAGCCTTTAAAAATCATTATTCCAGAGCATTCAATGTTGAGCCCCGAATACCCAGCTGCCGTCGTGGCAGGTAATGTGGAAACCTCGCAATACATCGTCGATTGCCTGTATGGTGCATTAGGCGTGTTAGCCAGTTCACAGGGAACCATGAATAACCTGAGCTTTGGTAATCAAGATTATCAATATTATGAGACCATTTGTGGCGGTGCTGGTGCAAGTGCTGATTTTGACGGCTGTGATGCCGTGCATACGCATATGACTAACTCCAGAATCACCGATCCGGAAATATTGGAATGGCGTTTTCCCGTCATACTGGATCAATTCTGCATACGCAAAAATAGTGGTGGCGCAGGAAAACATCACGGTGGAAATGGTGTGATTCGGAAAATCACATTTTTAAGTCCCATGACCGTAAGCATTTTATCCAGTCATCGTTTAAGGCCTGGCTTCGGTTTACAGGGTGGACTAGCGGGTAGTACAGGCCAAAATACAGTGCAGCGTTTTAACGGTGAAGTTATCAAATTAGCCGGTTGTGCAGAAATCAATATACAGTCAGGCGACAGCTTAATCATTGAAACACCAGGTGGTGGGGGTTTTGGATATATGGAAAAGGAATAGGGCGTAATTGATTGGAGGCTCAGTACGAAATCTATAGTAATGGTGATACATCAAGACTAATATCATTTTCTAACTGAAGGTTCCTAGTTTTTATTGCATACTATCATCAGCAACTACTAATTCAATAGGAGATCTCCCGAACCTAACATAGGTGTGTTGTTCTTATCAGACGTCCTGTTTTATCTTACAAAAACAACAGGCCAATGCTGAATTAGTGATATTTTACTCCCGCTCCAAAATCATTTTTCCGGTACTGATTTAGGCCGTGAACGAGCTTCTTTGTTCGTTTATACTCTTTTATCTATTATTGTCCCTTTCACACCGTCGATGACGTCTAATCTATGGTGCTGCCTTGATACGCTATTTGGGTTTGAGATCAAGAACAAGCGTTTTTAAATACAGAGACTATGCACTTATTATACGAATTCAGGAGCACTGAAAATTAGCAGTTGCATCAATGTAGAGCGTGGCTTTAGCCCGCTAATAATGAGCTATTGAAAAACCACTGAGATTAAGGAAGTATTCAGTGTAGGCTTGGTTGAGCTTGCGAAATCCAGATTTATAAGTTGGTTTCGTCTTTTGTTGGGTTTAATTCTTCAACCCATCCTTATATGATTAGTTTTAATTTGGTGCGTGAATAGACCAGATATAGTCAACCACCAGATCCAGATCTTCAGGGCTGAGGATTTTATTCCTGCCAAACGGAGGCATACTGGATTGTGCGTTGAATGCGCTGGCATCCCAGATAATGGCTCTGAGTTGTTCTTTATCTGGGTACTTTTGCCGCATATTAACCAGGACAGGGCCAATATTACCTGGGTCCTCACCCTCTTCGATAATATGGCAGGCGAGGCAATTCCCCTTGCTGCGCTGAAAACTTATTTTTTTACCTTTTGTCAGGCGTTGTTGCGTTGGTGTAGTAGTGCATGCAGCAAGAGAATAGCTGAACAGTAGCAATATAAGTATTTTCATTTGAATAATGCCTGATAAGCCAGAGTAGATTGGTAGGGTGTTGTTGTAAAAATTCCGCCAATAACCGCCAATAGATCAGCGCCTGCATTGAGTAATTCAGAGCCATTCTCGGGCAATATGCCGCCAATTGCTACAACAGGAATATTGATGCAGGTTTTGGCTTGTTGTAAGCACGATAGTTGTGCAGGAGCAGCCAAGGGTTTAGATCTAGAAGGGAAAAAACGCCCAAAAGCGACATAATCAGCCGAGTGCTGCTGTGCCTGTAATGCCAGTTCCACACTGTTATAGCAGGAAACGCCTACAATTGCCTGATGACCTAATTGTTCGCGTGCATAGCTGAGCAAGCCATCTTCCTTCCCTATATGCACGCCATCAGCGCCTATCTGTTTAGCCAGGGCGATATTATCATTAATAATCAGCGGAATATTAGCTGCGTGACAGAGTTCTTTTAACGCCCCCGCTAAATAGTTTGCATCGACTGGGTGTTTATCTCGGTATTGTAATATTTGTATGCCGGCCTTGATTGCTGCACTGACATCGATAATGATTTGTTCTGCAGTCTTGTTTTCAGTTTTAGTGATGGCGTAAAGGCCTGATTGAGGAAAATCCATGCTTAAGAATAGTTAGTCATGGTCTTGCATCCAGAACAGCCGATTAGGAATATATTGCCCTTTGCCAGGACGATATGCGGCATGTAAGCTATTCCAGGTATATTCCTGTGCTTCTTGTACGCAAGTTTCAACTTTTAAGTCATAAGCCATCAATGCCGCAATACTTGCTGCTAGAGTACAGCCAGAGCCATGATAACTATGCGGCAATCTATCCCAGTTGTAAGTTTCTATGCAAGTACCTTTATGGAATAGTTGATTACTAACTGCTTTACTGTGCTCATGCGTCCCGGTAATCAATACATATTTGCATCCTAATGCTAATAGTTTTGTGCCGGATAATTGCAGGTCATCAGACTTTGCCAACTGACGTGCCTCTATGCTGTTGGGTGTAAGGATCGTGGTACGAGGTAGTAGTAATTCGATTATTGACTCAAGTAGTGCACCATTAGCTAGTGCTGTACCGCCACCAGACGCAAGAACAGGGTCTAAGATCACTGGTAATGTAGGGTGGTCGCTTAAAATTGTACTGATTGCTCTTGCAGTTTCTACATGACCAATTAAGCCAATTTTAATAGCTTTGACAGGTAAATCCTCTAGAATGGTGCGCGCCTGTGAAATAATTTCGGCAGCCGGTTGAGGCCGCATTTTTTTGACATTGCTGGTATCTTGATCAGTTAAAGCAGTAATAACATTTGCAGCATGACATTGATGGCTAACGATGGTTTCAATATCAGCCTGAATGCCAGCGCCTCCGCTAGGATCATGACCTGAGAAACAAAGGACAACCGGTTTAGTTGCTGGTGCCATAATTAATTTGATTTATCATAAAGAAAAGATATTGCTATTTAACCAGAAAGTTCTATACAAGTCCGTATTAATTACTAGCTAGTTACTGTTTTTCGGTTGTAAAGACAGAAAGGAACCCTTAGGGATATATAAAATTACTCAACTCAGGTTTGATGCAGAAGAGATATTCAGGCGAGAAAATCCGGTTGTTAGTGAGGTGATGTTACTCACAATGGATGAAGAGAACAGTGCGCTTACGCGGCAGCTGAACAAGAAATGATTGATGTCTGTGCGGAGTTGAATGCTTATGCTATTCGTATCCGCGACAAGTTAGTGGATGATTTAGCCACTAGTTATTTAGAAAGCTTGGTGCAATTCGGGGGCTACTAACAATAATAGCCAACCACAGCGCATTTTTGGTTGACGCGCTGCAAATAGGGTGACTGATTACAAACTATTATATAAATTTAGGTACTGCTGCGCACTTTGTTGCCAGGAAAAATCTTTACGCATGGCATTTTTTTGTATCTGCTGCCAGCTTCTTTTGTTGGTATAGAGCAAGATCGCTCGCTTGATTGTTTCTAGCATTGCTCCAGCAGTAGGTTCCTCAAAGACAAAACCAGATGCTGTTTTGTCTTTGATTGTATCAGGCATTGCATCGACAACAGTATCTGTCAACCCTCCAGTTTTTCTAACAATCGGCAGCGTCCCATAGCGCTGGCTGTACAGTTGATTGAGTCCGCAGGGCTCGAAACGAGACGGCATCAAGAACATGTCCGATCCGGCTTCTATCATATGTGCCAGGTCTTCATTATAGCCAATCGATACCGAGATTTTATCAGGATATAAGTAGCTCAAATTTTTAAGTCGGTGCTCAAAGCCTTTTTCGCCAGAACCTAATAAGACAAATTGTACTGGATAATTGATCAGTTCATCTAGACAGTCTATGACTAGGTCAATACCCTTTTGATCAACTAGTCGACCAATAAGACCAATCAGAGGTGTGGCAGGTTCTTCGGGAAGTGAAAAATGCTGTTGTAATGCCGCCTTATTCCCTGCTTTTTTAGCCAGGCTATCTATGCCATAGTTCTGCGCGATACGAGGATCTGTTTCAGGGTTCCACACCTCTACATCTATGCCGTTGATAATACCATTGAGTTCATGGTGGCGGTGGTGTAACAAACCTTCCAGGCCATAACCATAGTCGGCGGTCTGAATCTCTAATGCATAGGTCGGACTTACCGTTGTTATGTGGTCGGCACAGGCGATGCCTCCTTTGATAAAGGAAAGTAAGTCATGAAACTCCAATGCCCCCGGGTTCCATAACTGCCCCGGTAAATTCAGCTCGATGTAGGTTGTTTCAGGAAACAAACCTTGATAAGCCATATTATGTATTGTAAATACGGTAGACGGACGATGAGGCTCTAAAGTTAATAAGGCAGGAACCAGACCACTTTGCCAGTCATTGCAATGTGCGATGTCGGCTTTCCAGTCCAGGTGTGCGCGGTTTTGCGAGACCTCGACTGCAATACGGCAAAATAAAGAGAAACGCGCTGCACTATTCTCCCAGGCATTGCCAAATTCGTCGGTGTAAGGATTGCCAGGAGTATCAAAATATTCAGGACAATCGACTAGCCATACGATGACACCACTCCCGGGTAATCGAGTTTCTAAAATATTGACATCTCGATTATTCACCCGCAGAGTGCAGCGATATTCTACCTCTTGCTCAAGTTTAAGTGCCTGATACTTAGGCATGAGGATACGAACTTCTTGCCCTAGTTCGGCTAAGGCAATAGGCAGGCTTCCTGCCACATCAGCGAGTCCTCCCGTTTTAATGAGAGGGTGCACTTCACTACTAATAAAAAGTATCTTTTTCATGACTACAGTTTAAATACAATGCCTGCTAATGGCGGGATAGTAATATTAATGGATTGGCTTTGACCCATCCACGGTGTTTCTTCAGACTGCACCTGACTGTTACCTGAGTTACTGCCTGCATAATACCGTGAATCAGAATTAAATATTTCCATGTATATCCCTGGCTCAGGCACACCAATACGGTAGTTTTCACGAGGCACAGGCGTGAAATTTAAAATGACCACTAAGGTTTCGTTCTCGGTTTTACGCAAGTAGCTGATAATTGACTGCTCTACATCATGGCAGTCAATCCATTCAAACCCCTTATTGTCAAAGTCGTGCTGAAAAAGAGCTGGGTGCTGAACATACAGATGGTTTAAATCTTTGACCAGGGTGTGCATACCCCGGTGGAAAGAGTAATCCATAATATACCAGTCTAGTGCCTGATTAAAATTCCATTCAGAACCTTGCGCGAATTCACAGCCCATAAACAGCAATTTTTTACCTGGGTAAGTGAACATGAAGGTATACAGTAGGCGTAAATTAGCAAACTTTTGCCATTCATCACCAGGCATTTTACTTAGCATGGATCCTTTGCCGTGCACGACCTCGTCATGTGAAAAAGGCAGAACAAAATTTTCGGTAAATGCATACAGCATGCCGAATGTCAGTTGATCATGATGATGCTGGCGATGCACGGGGTCTTGTTGCATATAAGCTAGCATATCGTGCATCCAGCCCATATTCCATTTCATGGAAAAGCCTAAGCCTCCGGTCCAGGTAGGTCGTGTGACTTGTGGCCATGATGTCGATTCTTCAGCAATCACCACGGTGCCGGGGTGCTGCTCATGTGTGATTGTATTCAGTTCACGTAAAAAATCGATAGCTTCCAGGTTTTCATTACCACCATATATATTCGGCAACCAGTCATTTTCTTCTCGCGAATAATCCAGATAAAGCATGGAGGCTACCGCATCGACACGTAAGCCATCGAGATGGAATTCTTCTATCCAGAAATAAGCGCTAGATAACAAGAAGTTTTTTACTTCATTGCGGCTGTAATTATAAATTAAGGTGCCCCAGTCACGGTGTTCACCTTTGCGCGGGTCTTCGTGCTCATACAGTGCAGTGCCATCAAATTTGGCGAGGGCAAAGTCATCTTTGGGGAAATGTGCCGGCACCCAGTCAAGCAAGACACCGATATTATGACGATGACAATAATCAACAAAATAGCGAAAATCATCGGCATTACCATGACGGCTTGAAGGTGCGAAATACCCTGTGGCCTGGTAACCCCAGGAGGCATCCAGTGGGTGTTCGGTGATGGGTAATAACTCTATATGGGTAAAGCCCATATCTTGCACATAATCGACTAATTGGTGAGCAAGGTCATGATAACTCAAAAAGTTTCCCTGGTTATCGCGGCGCCATGACCCCAGATGAACTTCATAAATTGACATGGCTTCAGAAAGCCAATCGTGCTTAAGGCGTTTGTCGATCCACTTTTTGTCTTGCCAAGCGTAGGCTTCTTCATTAACAACGCGTGAAGCAGTTTGTGGGCGAAATTCAAATTGTTGGCCGTAAGGGTCAGTTTTTACCTTAATTTGCTGGCTGTCACGGTTAAGAATTTCAAATTTATATAAACAGCCTGCGTTTAATCCGGGAATAAATAGTTCCCAGATACCACTGCTACCTAAGACACGCATTGGATGGCAGCGGCCGTCCCAGTTGTTAAATTCGGTCACTACGCTTACTCGTCCAGCGGCGGGCGCCCAGACTGTAAATAACACACCTTGGATGCCTTCAATTGTATGTAAATGAGCACCTAACTTTTTATAAATATGCCAGTGTTTGCCCTCGCCAAATAAATGCTGATCGAATTCAGGTAATTGGGTGTCAAAAGAGTAAGGGTCATATTGTTCGTAATAGTGCCCCGATTTATCGGTAATCTCAAAGCGGTAATAGCGTTCTAGTGTTTTTGGTACATTATCGGTTCGAAAGAAATCTGATCCAGCAATGCGTTGCATCGCCACTTTCTGGCCGACAATGCTGACTGTTTCAGCATGAGGTAAATAGGCGGTTATTGTTGTTTTGGCTTTATCTGTATGTCGTCCCAACACCGAAAAAGGATCGTGATGCTTAGCTTCAGCTATTTTTATTAAATCAGAATCAAGCGGATTTATTTTTTTTGCTGGCTTGTTCATGTTGCATTGCCTCAATGTGATAGAATCATATTTATAAAATAATAGTAACAAATAAAAGACCAAAAGTAATAGCCTATTTAATATAAAGAGGATATCTATGTCAAATTCAGAGCCACAACATCACGACCGGTTTGTTAGTCATTTAACACGTAATGCTATTGCATTGATCTTAGCAGGAGGGAGAGGGTCTCGGTTAAAGAACATGACCGATTGGCGCGCTAAACCTGCCGTCCCGTTTGGGGGTAAGTTCCGGATTATCGATTTTCCTTTATCCAATTGTATCAACTCAGGTATACGTAAAATAGGGGTCTTAACCCAGTATAAATCGGACTCTCTGATTCGACACTTGCAACAAGGCTGGGGGTTTATGCGTGGTGAATTTGGCGAGTATGTCGATATCATGCCTGCACAGCAGCGCTTAAGTGATGAATCCTGGTATCAAGGAACGGCAGATGCTATTTATCAGAATATTGACATTTTGCGTGTCCGCGCGCCTGATCATATTATAATTCTTGCCGGAGATCATATTTACAAAATGGACTATGGCGCGATGTTAGCCGACCATGTGAAACAAAAAGCCGATTTGACGATCGGTTGTCTGGAAGTGTCTATAGAAGAAGCCAAAGAATTTGGAGTGATGCACGTTGATGAAAGCAGGCGTGTTAAAGCGTTTGTAGAAAAGCCAGATAATCCACCAACCATACCAGGTAAAGATGACAGGTCTTTAGCTTCGATGGGGATTTATATTTTTAATACTAAGTTTTTATTTGATCAGTTATTAATGGATGCTGAAACAGAGGGGTCTACCCATGATTTTGGCCATGATATTATTCCAGCGGTGATAGAAACCCATAATGTTAATGCTTACCCATTTTTGGATTTGCAAAGTGGCCAGCAAAGCTACTGGCGTGATGTGGGTACTATAGATGCTTACTGGTCTGCCAATATGGAATTGATTGGTGTTAAACCCGATCTAAATTTATATGATCAAAGTTGGCCTATCTGGACTCATCAGGTACAAGCGCCCCCAGCTAAATTCGTTTTTGATGATGATGATAGAAGAGGCGAGGCGATTGACTCTATGGTATCGGGTGGTTGTGTTATCTCCGGTGCTACGGTCCGGCATTCACTAGTTTTTTCACAAGTACGGGTTAATTCATATTCTACCGTGACGGATTCGTTACTATTACCGGAAGTGAATATAGGTAGACATTGCCGTATTAAAAAGGCGATTATTGAAAAAGGCTGTCAAATTCCTGAAGGAACAGTGATCGGTGAAAACCGGGCAGATGATGAAAAGCGTTTTCTGGTCAGTCCGAAGGGTGTTGTCCTGGTAACACCCGATATGATTGGTCATAAAAGGCACTATGTTAAAGAGTAAAAAATCAAGCTGGTATTTGTTGGCATGTCCACCAATCCGAGTATCGGGATCGGCAAACAGGCAAATTTCAATTACCGTGGACTTATTTACATGCTATTAAAGACTATGTAGATATGGCCGTGCATTTAGAAAATGAGCCTGATGCCAAAGCAGTGATGCATTTTTAGTCTATTTTATTACAGCAAATAGAAAACTACACAAAATAGGTTAATTGCTATTTGCATGAATGCGTAGCGATAAGAGTTCCTTTATTAGCTTCGGCGGTGATGCTTGAGATTTCAAGCGGCGTAGAGGAAAGATTAGATCTGATTAGCAACTGTCTGCGTGCAAATCGAGAGCAACAGATTGATCGTTACCCTGCGTATAAAGTATTGACTGATATGGCCAGATGCGAGCAAGATAATGGTGATGCAGCTAAATATATCAATACACAATTTGTTGTCAATATATTAGTCTGGTATCATCTTGCTTTGATGGGTGAAGCCGTTAAATTAACTGATCCTCGATTGCAGCGTTTGATCTGCAAAGCCAATAATTTTACTTTGCAGGAACTCATTGAAATAGTCGAAATAAATGGTGAGTTATAATCTATTGTTATTTAGGCTCTATGTGAATCTTAGTGGGTAATGCGATAATAGAACCATGAATAGTGAATTTTTATTTAGCCAGGCTTTAGGCCTACAATCACCTTGGAAAGTAGAAGAAATTAACTTTTCAAACGACAGT
>Ga0209151_1001268_pt1 | contig 15612 bp, 9 predicted proteins | sample SaaInlV_DNA_165m_FD_184688 | JGI IMG/M metagenome (GOLD analysis project Ga0209151, IMG submission 184688) | Marine microbial communities from expanding oxygen minimum zones in the Saanich Inlet - SI075_LV_DNA_165m (SPAdes) (version 2) | ecosystem: Environmental > Aquatic > Marine > Unclassified ...
CTAATAGCCTGTTAAAAAAGATTGTAATAATCAATAAAGGACAAAACGATGAGGTTTATGATGGGCAGGCTGTTATCGATGCACATGGGGTACTTGGACACGTAGTTACTGCGAATAAATATACAAGCAGCGTTTTACTAATAACTGACAAAGATAGCTATGTTCCTGTGCAAAACACAGATGGTGAGAGGGCGATAGCGGTAGGGTCTGGTGATGGTGATGCTCTGGAGCTGTTAGATGCAACTGCTACGACAAAATTTAAAGTAGGAGATAAATTATATACATCTGGTTTGGCGCTAAGATATTTGCCAGGTTACCCAGTGGGCACAATCACAACCATTTCCCATAAAGAAAAAGCCGATTTCATAAAAGTTGTGGTAGCTCCTGTAGCTAGCCTTAGTAATGCCCGTCAAGTGCTGTTAGTATGGCAATCAGATAACCACTTAATTAATGAAGCAAGGGAAAAAAATGATTTCTTATAATATGATGCATGAAACCCCTTACCTTCTTTTTATAAAAAGAGTTATGTTGATATTTTTGTTTTTCTACTTTGCCTTAACTAAATTGCCAGAAGGACTTGAATATATGCGTCCAGAGCCATTTGTTTTGTATCTTTTATACCGATCCATCTATGGAGCTAAAAATGATTTTACTCTTTACAAGGCTTGGCTTTTAGGTGCTTTTGCAAATATATGTTACCCAGTATATTTTGGATCTATCTCCCTTATGTTTGTATCCGCTTGTTTATTAATTAAAATCTATCACTCTAGGCTTGTGATGTATAGCGCTTTTCAGCTATTGTTATTAGTGGCGGCAATGTTGTTATTTTATCAAGTTGGGTTCTATATGTTCTATAAAGATGGTGCTATAGATTTTTTTGGTGCTATGTTTTGGAAGTCTTATTGTGCCAACATAGTGTCATGGTCTCTGTTTATGGTGGCTACTTCTTATAATAAAAAAACAAATATTTTTTCATAGTATTTATATCATAGACTTTGGTGTGTTTTTATTTTATTATAATTTGCTAAACGAATATTAATTTTCAGATCAAAAGGGCAGCAAATGCAGGACACTAGGTTGAGATTGTTTCAGCGGGCATGGCTTGTTGTATTTGTGCTGTGCTCTTTTGTTTACTCTCTTGTCTTATTTAAATTATTCACTCCTGTAATTAACTATTATTCTGATGATATAGTTTTGCCTAAGGTAATAGCTAAGCTTCCAGGAGGATTTGATCTTAAGAGCACAAGAGTTGAGTGGGTTAATTTGCGCCCATTTCTTGTGTTAAATCAACTGCAGGCTATAAATCCTAAGCTTATTCCTTATGTTAATAAGATATCTGGTATGAACATGAGCGTTGATTTATTTAAATCACTGAAAACTAATAAATGGGTAATTAATGATATTAACATTGAAGAAATAAATTTAAAATTTATAAAAAATGATTTGGCAATATTTAATGCAAATAAAGTTGTATCAGACATTCTTGTTGAAACAAAATCTAACTATGATCTGCAACAAAAAAAAATGGTTATTCCCCGTAATTTATGTATTAGTAAAGTTATCATAAATGTTGATAGCCATAGGATGCTAGCAGAAAATGCATATTACAAAGACAGTGGGTTTGAAAAAAAATGGAATTTTAAGTTTACTCACTTTGACAACAAACCGTTAAATATTTCATCTAAATTTACTCTACAAGAAGAAGACGGAGTCTTATACTCGTCAAAAGGCAATATTAAAATTGATGCCAATTTACCTAAATATATATTGCAATTTGTGCCAAATCCTACTGTTATAAATAAATTTTCAGGTAAGCTGGATATTGATTTCACCTATAATTTGTCTTTAGGTTTAACCTTGCATGTTAATCATGATGTGAGCTCCAGTTTTAACTACAAAAAATTAGCAGAAATTGAACTAGAGAGATTTAGAGGGAATAGTAGTTTTTACATCAATTCGGCCGATAAATTTAACTTTAATGGCAAGATTAATGAAATGCTGGTTAATAAAGTTAGATCACTAGATTTTAATTATAATGTTAAAAATAAAGGCATGAACGGTAGTGAGGTAATGCTTACATATTTTAATGTTGAGAACATAAGCGCGATATCTCCTTATCTGCTTGATAAAAATAACAAAATAATGCGTCTTTTGATGAGGAATGTTTTTCAAGGAGAGGTGAGAGACTTGGTATTGCAGTGGTCTGGCGACAGCTTTGAAGAAATAAAAAACATATATTTTGACTTAGTTGATTTTCGCACTAATAGTTATTCGTTTATTCCTGGAATTTCTGGGGTTAATGCAAGTGTGTCTTATGCTGATAACAAGGGCGAAATCAAATTGTTTTCTAACAGCCTTGATTCTTCTGAGAAAGTAAGTTTTTATGATAGGCGCATTTCAGATAGAAAAATTATTTTTAAAGTTAGTCCTATGGAAATGATTTTCTCTAAAGTTAATGATAGCTGGTTATTTGGTATGGAAAAAATAAGGCTAAACACAGGCGGCATAAATGTTGTTGGTAGAGCGGAACTAAAGTTCCAGCCACAACATTATCCTGAGGTTGATATTGATCTGTCAGCTGATTCTGTAGATTTATCTAGCGTTAAGAATTTCTTGCCAATTAACGTTCTACCTAACGGTTTAAATAAATATCTAAAAGAATCACTGGGTGTGGGCAGGCTGAAATATAGTCGTGTAAAGATTAAAAATGACACTAATTTATCAAGGTTTGGATTGTTATATAGCTACAGTTCCGACCTAAGTGATGCTAAATTAAAATATGCTCCAGATTGGCCGGAATTAGATGGAGTAAAGGGCAAGTTGTTACTAGACAATAATAGTTTTAATTTAAATATTGATAAAGCATATACCATGGGGCAAAAAATTGACTCTGGCCATGCACATATTTCAGACTTTGTAAATCCTGTTCTAGAGGCACACATCCAAACAAATTTTGATTTAGCTAAGGGCTTGGCTATTGTAGATAATAGCCCATTGAAAAAAACAGTGGGAAAATATTTTTCTGATGCTAAGCTTTATGGTAGTAGCGATTTAGACCTTGGATTTAAATTAGACATGAAGAAGGACAAGGTCGATTTGAACTCATTGTATGGCAAAATTAATTTGCATGATGATAATATAAAATTTGATAAATTTAAAGTTTATTTTTCTAAAGCAAATGGTTTGTTAGAGTTTGACACAAAGAAGATGTGGGGCAAGAAGTTATCTGCCTTCCAAAACGACTCAAAATTGTTCATAAGCTTGGAATCTGGCCCTAATGATCTATCTGTTAATTTAAATGGGCCGTTGGCACTAGATACAATTATGCCTAAGTATGTTCCTGAAAGTTTAGCAAAAATAGTTCGAGGCAAGCCGTATATAGATGGGAAAATCAGGTTTTATGAAGATCAAGACCGAGTTAGAGCCTCAATTATTGCTGAATCTAAGGGCGGAGAAATAGCCATTGACATGCCGCCACCATTAGCATTAAGCTCGGATGAAAAGACTCCAGTTTTATTTAAAGCGGATGTCATTGATGACAAATTAACTGAGTTTAATATTAATTATGCAAAAAATATTTATTTATCATGGCATGCTAGCACAAATAGTAATGATGAGGTGTTGACGTTAAAATCGCCTAGTATAAATTATAGTGATTGGGAAAAGTTTTTTGATGATTCTTATTCCAGCTTTAAACTTCCCGTAATGAAGTTAAGTCTGGATGAGTTAAACATATACGGATTTAAGATAGCCAAGCCTAAACTTTTAATAAAAAAAGATGGTGATTCAGCTAAAATTGATATTAATTCAAATAGTGTGTTTGGCAAAATAAAATTCAAACCAAAGAAGTTTTTGACTTTAGATTTAGACAAATTAGAAATAGATAGTGCTGGTAATGGAGTTGCCTCTATTGATAAATTAAAAGGAATGGATTATCAAGCAACAATAAAGGAGATGCGTTACTTAAATAGGATTTATGACAATGTCCATTTTGATTTAAAAGAAAAGTACTCAGGTTATGCGATTGATGATATTAGTATGAGCTGGGAGAAAAATAAAGTTTCTCTAAAAGGATATTGGCAGCAAGGCTCTAAACCTAAAACATATCTAGAGGGTCACGTAGATAGTAATGATTTGGGCGATATAGTTTCTGTATTCCCGGATTTTGATAGTATAAAAGGCGGTTTAGGTGAATTAAAGTTTAAACTTTCATGGCCAAACAGTATCGAGCATTTATCAGTGAAAGATATGCGTGGTATTGTTAGCTTTAATTTGACAGACGGAAAAATTTATAATTTAGGTGAGGCAGCTGAAACTGGTATTGGTTTTGGTAGGCTGTTTAACCTTCTGAGCTTAAACAGCCTTTTTAACAAGGTTTCACTCGATTTTTCTGATCTGGGTCATGAAAGCTACCCTTTTGATGAGTTAATAGGTGACTTTACTTTGGGTAGAGGCAAAATTAAAACTGATAAAATTATGATTAAAGGTGGGTTGGGTACGGTTTATTCACATGGAAGCATAGATGTTAAGAATAATAATTACGATCTATATCTAGCAATATTACCAATTGTAACTTCTTCAATACCTACAATAGCTGCTCTTGCAGGAGGTCCGCTTGCTGGAATAATTGCATGGACTGCTAGTCAAATAATAGAAGAGCCAGTTAGTGAGATGGCTCTTCAATCCTATAGAATAACCGGCGGTTTGGCTAATCCAGTTATTACTGAGATTGACAGGGATAATTTGCCTGCTGAAATTTTAATCCAATAAGACGATATGATATGAATATACTTGATAATGTAATAGATAATATAATAAAACCATATGATTTAGGGTGCCCAGATCTAGACAATTTATTGTCTTTGCTCTATGTGAAAAATTGTGATGATGCAGACATATTTATTCAAAATGTGGCTGATGAATCTTGGTTTCTAGAAGATGGAATTATTAAAGATATTGTGTGTAGTTTGGATCAAGGTGCTGGTTTTCGTTGCGTTGTAGGTCAGGGCACAGGGTATGCATATAGTGAGGACTTTTCCTTGCCAGCATTGAAAAAGGCGGCTCTTGCTGCTGGTTCTATGCATGTTGCAGCTTCGGGTAGAAAGCAGGTTGGAATCATAAGTAGCCTCGAACATAATATATATTATGGTAGCGACCACCCTTTAAGTAATATAACTGATGAGCTTAAAGTTGGGATGCTCCATGAGATAGAACGTCTCGCACGAGCGCATAGCTCAAAGGTAGAAAAGGTTACTGCATCGATAAGCTCTAGATACGAGCAAGTTCTGATCAAGCGTTTTGATGGCCAGTTAGTAGCTGATATAAGGCCACTGGTGCGGATAGGGTTGTCTGTAGTTTGCTGCGATGGCAAAGATCGTAACTCAGGAAGCGCTAGCTATGGAGGCAGGTTTGGTTTAGAAAAGCTAAATACACCAGAAAAGTTGAATATGCTAGCTGCAGAAGCTGTAGATTTAGCGTTATTACAGTTTAGTGCTAAGCCTGCCCCTGCAGGTGAAATGCCGGTAGTGCTTGGCTCCGGTTGGCCAGGGGTGTTGTTGCATGAAGCTGTTGGGCATGGCTTAGAGGGCGATTTCAATCGCAAAGGAACTTCTGCTTTTAGTGGTAGAATTGGGGAAAAGGTAGCCTCTAGTGCTTGTACTGTTATTGATGATGCAACTATTGATGATAGGCGTGGATCTTTGACTATAGATGATGAAGGAACTCCGGGTGAGCGTACGGTTCTAATTGAAAACGGCATTCTTAAAGCTTATATGCATGACAGGCTTAATGCGCGTTTGATGGGGTCTAAGAGTACTGGCAATGGTAGGCGAGAATCATATGAATATGCGCCAATGCCGAGGATGACAAATACGTTTATGGAGCCGGGATCATATGATCCATCTGATATTATAGCTAGTGTTGATGATGGTATTTATGCTGTGAATTTTTCTGGTGGTCAAGTAGATATAACTTCAGGAAAGTTTGTGTTTAGCGCAAATGAGGCTTACTTGATTAAGAACGGCAAAATTGTCCATCCAATTAAAGGCGCAACTTTAATTGGTGATGGTCCAAGTGTACTGCATCAAGTTAGTATGGTTGGTAATGATTTTTCTTTAGACAAAGGCATTGGTATTTGTGGCAAAGATGGCCAGAGCGTGCCCGTGGGTGTTGGTCAGCCAACAATGCGCCTTGATAAAATTACCGTAGGTGGTACAGAGACTTCTGCGTAATCTTAATTTATTTACCCATAATCCAGTCACCGATGTTCTTGCTCTTCAGCTCGTCATTGTGAGGAGCGAGTGTGGCAATTGCGCTATTCTTTTTCTCAAAACATGTTAGTGTTGTTGATGCTGTTTTAAAGATGGATTGCGACGTCACTACCATCCTTGCTTCGCTGCGGTGGGTATACGCTCCTCGCAATGACGGCAGTGGGGCAGTTATCCATTTAGATTGGCAATTTTATTTGAGTTAAGGCTGTTGCTTGTAGTTGGTTGTTGCTTCCGTTTATAGACTCTTGCTCTTTAGCTCGTCATTGCGAGAAGCGTAATGACGTCGCAATCCATATTTGGTAGATTATGTACCTTAAATTGATTGCTTAATGTTTTTTTGTGTCATGGCTTTTTTGCTGCTTTCTTATAATGCTAGTATATGCATTAACTAAATTCTTCTAAATGTTGTTTTAGCTTTATTATTTTATGTCTATTTGTTTTTTCAGGGTGCATTTTTCTCTGGGAACAAAGTATGCTAGCACATAAAATTATTGTTTATTTCTTGTTAAGAAGGCCTGTATTGTTAAATGTTCTTTTAATTCAACGTTCAAGGTTGTTTTTTTTGCGTTTTTATAGTCGGCATAAACATTAATTGCAAAAAAAATACTTTTATTGAGCCTATATAGCTTGACATATATTCCTTGGAGCTGGTATAAAGTATACACCGACGGGGTGATATACCCTTAATTAATTATATAGAGGTCATATATATGAACAGAGATGAACTTGTAACAGCAATAAGCGAAATGTCAGGTCTTCCAAAAGCATCAGTTTCTAAGTGCCTAAGTGCATTTGTTGAAGTTGTTAAAAATGCTGTTGGTAATGGCGAAAAAGTAACTTTAGTTGGTTTTGGAACATGGGCGCGTTCTTGGAGAGATGCTCGTGAAGGCAGAAATCCAGCAACAGGTGAAAAAATGCAAATTAAAGGTCGTTGGAGTGCTAAGTTTAAAGCAGGACGCGATTTTAGCGAAAAAGTTAACGAAGGTTAATTTTTGATATTGATGCTAGCGGCAATATTGCTGCTAGTATTGGGTACTTAGCTCAGTTGGTAGAGCGTCGCCCTTACAAGGCGAATGTCGGGGGTTCGAATCCCTCAGTACCCACCAGTGGAGCGGTAGTTCAGTTGGTTAGAATACCGGCCTGTCACGCCGGGGGTCGCGGGTTCGAGTCCCGTCCGCTCCGCCACTTTTAATTCATGTGTGTGTGTTAAATGTTAACGGATATAAAAAGAAAAGCATCAGGAATAGCTGGCACTATAGTAGTCGTCCTGCTGGCATTAATAATATGCCTCGGTGGTGTTAGTTACTACGCTAAAACAACTAGTAACGATGTTACGGTAGTAAATGTTAACGGTGATTCGATAAGTAAGTCAGCGTTACAGCACTTATACGAAAAAAGTAAATTCACATTATTAAAATCTAGGCCTGGGCTAAGCTTAACTCAAGAGCAGCTAAACAGTATGCGTGAAGAGCTATTGGACAGCCTAGTAATAAAAAAATTAAAACAACAGTATGCCTTAAATAATTCTATGTTGGTCCCAGCCAATGTCAGAAATTCATATGTATTGGCGCAGCCATACTTCCAAGAAGGCGATAAATTTTCTGAACAACTATATTTATCTACAGTAATGCAGTCTTTTGGTTCTGAGGAGGTATATTTGTCCCATCTTTCTGAAGATTTACTGGTAATGCAGATGCAGGTAGGGCTATCCGAGTCAGCTTTTATGTTGCCATATGAACTCACAGACCTGACTTACTTACTCAACCAGCAAAGAGATATAAAGTATTTAGAGATTGACCCAGAAAACATTGCAAAGGAAAAAGTTAAGCCAGCTGCAATAGAAGAGTACTATCACAAGCATAAAACTGATTTCAATACAGAAGAGAAAGTTAAAGTTAAATATGTAGTTTTAGATAAGTCTGCGCTAGCAGAATCAATGAAACCGTCTAAGCAAACTTTAACTACCTATTTTGAACAGAATAAAATGGCTTTTACAACAGAACACCGTTTTAAGTTTAATGTTTATGAAATAAGTGCAGATGCAGAAAACACTGGCTTAACTGCAGAGCAACAGCAGTTTTTAAAAGAGCAAGTTATACCAAATGTTGAGCTTGATGTTGGATTGTCAAAATTCATAGAAAATACTGGTTCTGTAAAAATTTATGAAATAAATAACAAATCTTTTCAGCTAAAAAGCAAGATTGACTCCGACTATATAAGTGTTCTCAGTAAGCTAAATGTGGATTCATTTGGAGTAGTAAAAACAGCCAATGGTTACGTTGTACTCCAGCTGTTGGGATTAGAAGGCGGTGAGCCTAGTTACTCAGATGTTAAGAGATCTGTGTTAGCAGCTTGGAAAAACGAGCAGGTTGAAAAAAACTATGTTTCTTTAAATGAGAGTTTAGCAGAGCTTGCCTATACATCTGATGGCCTTGAGCAAATAGCTTCAGAATTAAATTTGAAAATAAGAACTAGTCCACAGTTTAGTAAAGACTCTGGTGGCGATGTCTTTTCAAATAATGCCTTGTTTAGGCAGGCTGCCTTTAGTGAAGATGTGCTTTTAAATGATTTGAATTCAGGCGTGCTAAAAATAAATGATACTCAGGTAGTGGTTATGCATCTTGCAGGTCATGTTGCTGCATCGGAGCTGAGTTTAGCTTTAGCAAAACCTAAAATAGAAAAAATTCTTGAGAAGAGCAATCAGCTGATTGCTGCGGATGAGCTAGTAAAAAAATGTCAAAAATATCTCTCTGCAGGCAAAGATATAGATTTTATTACAAGTAAATATAATCTTAGCTGGAAAAATATAGATAATATAAAGTTAGATGGCATTATAAATAGAGTTGCTATGGAAATTCGTGATGATGTCTTTGCAATGCCTAGGCCAACAGATAAATTGTCCTCATGGGGAAGTTACAAGCTTAAAAATGGCAATATGCTTGTTATAGGCTTAACAAATGTACATACAGCTAATCCACTAACTGTCTACCCAGGCCAGATTCATGATGATTATGCACGCTATATGAAGGCATGGGAGTTTGCTAGCTTTGAGCGTTATTTAAAAGAAACTGCAACTATAGAGCGCAACCACCAGGCTCTTAATAATATTTAATTATGATAATAATAAGTATTGCTGATCAAAAGCTCTATAAATTAGATGAAAGGGGTAATGAGACTAGCTCTTATATTATTTCTTCAGCCAAAAATGGAATAGGTCAAGCAGAAGGCAGTTATCAAACCCCTTTAGGACTTCATTACATTACAGAACTATACGGGCATGGAGCCAAGCTAAATACTGTTTTTGTCGGCAGGGTGCCAACAGGTGAGACCTATTGCACTGATCTTGCAAAGACATTTCCCGATAGAGACTGGATATTAACCCGCATAATAAGATTTTCAGGGTTAGAGCCTGGGTTCAATCAAGGTGGAAGTGTAGATACCTATGCTAGATATATATATATCCATGGCTGCCCTGATGGCACTAAACTTGGTACGCCGGGTTCACATGGCTGCATTAGGATGTCAAATTCTGACCTGACCATATTATTCGATTCGGTTGTTATGGGTGAGATTATCTACATAACTGCGGCTGAGTTTGATAAGTCTATTTTGCTCGAAATAAATAATAAAACTAAAAGTTTTGTCTATACAGATGGAAACTTGTAATCACCACTTTAAATGTTGTTGAAAAACAAGTATAATCAAAATGATTATAAATTTTAGGAGCTGTTATGCCTACATATATATATAACTATGATTCTACTAATGAAGAAGATAATGCAAAAGGATTCCAACCTCGTTATTTGGGAGCTAATGTTCTAAAGAACAATTATTTTCATACGGATTTTGAGCATAGACGTGACCCTTCTATTGTTTTATTAGGAGGCGGTAAATATATATTGCCTAACCAGCGTACTGTAGAAGGCTGTTTATCAAATATAAAAACTGAATTAAAGGATGGTTATTTGGCATTGGTTTTCTCGAAAATGCAATTTCAAAATAGCAGCCATATTCTAGGTCAGTGGTCTGATATGGCCTTTGAAGGTGAAAGAAAGCAAGCTATTCAATTTAATGGTAGGTTTTGCTACTACAAGTTAGAAAAAAATATTTTGAATATAAATATTCTTTTAACCTCAGACTCTATGATAGAAGTTGTTGATGGGATGTTTGTGGGAAAAAAAGAAGTAGATTACTCTACTTTTCAGCAGACTAATGTAGATTTAAGTAATGTTGTAACAGTTGATGAGTTTTTTGAAAACCCTTATGTTTTGGGTTTGTTATTTCCTGAGAATGAGGATGGATCTAAGGATGATTATGATGAGAAGTTAAATGAGTTAAAAGAGCGCTTAAATATGGAAATAGAAAGCCTTGCAGGAAAAGATGCATTTGGCTCATTTAAATTTGAAGGTGATAGTAAATTAAATATAATTTGGAAGAGAGAAGATTCAGGTGAAATTAAGTTAAGCATGCCTAAATTTGTTAGCGAAAAACTATTTGTTGCTCATGATCAGCAAGGAATGCGTCCTTCTGAAATAAATAGTAAAAATCTAGCAAAAATAAAATATAATGGCGATGTGTCTTCTTGTGTCGAGTATGATCCTTCATGGGGTACAGAAACAGATGACTTTAAAGGTTCTTATCGTGAAAATATGGAAGAAGCCATCATGGCTGAAGATTCGAAGGTGCTCCAAGCAGTTTATTCATTAAAACAATATATAAAGGATGATAGTCAGGCTCCTAATGAAATTGATGGTATTACAGATTCTGCTTTACTTAGTGTTGCTAATTCATGTTTTGATGAAAAGAAGGTAGATCAAATATGTTGCTGGCTGGATAAAAATGGTGGTACTGATCTTGTAACAAGATTCAAGGAGTCAAATAAAGAAAAGATTCTTAAATATCTACTAGATGAATATATTAAAGATAAAACTGCCCCTTTAAGCCTAAATAAAATGAAAATGTGTATTGAGTTTTTTGAAGCTTTTTATACGGCTGGTAATGGGCTTGATGTCTTGATGGGATTAGTTAATGATGCTGTTCAAGGGGATGCTTTAAAAATTGAAAAAGCATATAATTTACTAGTAGTTGTAGGTAAGGTAAAAGCTGATGAGTTTATAAATCAAAAGATTGAAACAAACTCATTTCTAGTTGCAGATTTGTGGCATCTGGTCGATTCATGGACTGGGTATAATGATGATCATAAATACAGTTATAGAGAGGCTGTTAAAAAGAAAATAGCGACAGCTATAAATGACAATGCTGAATTTAATATAAAACTAGAAAGTTTTGGAGGTTTTGTTAAATATCTTGGGTATGATGACACTAAGAGTCTAGAAAATAAAGTGGCTATGATTTATAGGAAGCATGCAATAACCTTCATGCTTATTTTAGGCTTCTTGCTTATATTAAACAGTGTTTTAAGCTTTGCTAAGTTAGCTATTGTTGTGCTTAATCTTTTGGTAGGCGTTATAAATTTGGTTTTATTCGCGCATATTCAGCTTTTTCAAGTTCTGGCAATGCCATTTATAGCTAGCTTTCCTTTAGGTATGGCTTTAGTGTTATGTCTTTCCTTTGTCGCTTATGATGTATCCACATCATTTTCGAAAGATTCAGCAAATGAAGATCAGTTGTGTTTGTGGTTATATAGCTTAGGTGTAAAAGGTAGTGATAGAATGGTATCTATGCTTGAAGATTCTTTGTTTTATAAGACGTTAATGCCTTATTTTACAAATTATTTTACTGGAGCTAATTCGAAAATAGCTGCTGTTGATGGATCAGGGGCTGTTAAATCAGGAGAAATTGGTGAAAATACTAAATTCCGTATAACATTAGATGGTAAATATGCTGTCCTAAATAATGCTAGATGCATTAGAATGCAGCATGCTAATGCAGATGGTGGCAGAGGAGGCCCGTCGACAAAGACTTAATTTATGATTGGCTTTAATTTTTAGGTAAGTTACTCCCAATTTAAGATTACTTTGCCGCACTTGCCTGCATTCATTGTCGTAAATGCTTCATTGAAGTCCTTGTAGCTAAATTCATGGGTTATTATATCTGAAACATCAAGGCCACTTTGAATTAAAGTTACCATTTTATACCAGGTCTCGTACATTTTACGCCCATAAATTCCTTTAAAGTCTAGTCCTTTGAAAATGGCCTTGTTCATATCCATTTTTATGTCACCCTTGTATAGGCCTAGCATTGCTATTTTTCCACCATTGAGCATAACATCTATCATGTCATTAAATGCGGTTTCATTTCCAGATATTTCAAGCCCTACATCAAAGCCTTCTGCCATTTCTAGTTGCTGCATAACAGAGGTTATTTTTGTTGTTGATACATCTATGCAAGTGATGCCTTTAACTTGCTTTGCTAGTTCAAGCCTATGAGGGTTAACATCTGTGATGACTACGTGCCTGGCTCCTAAGTGTCTTACGATGTGCGCACACATAATCCCTATTGGGCCAGCGCCGGTTATGAGTACATCTTCGCCAGAGCAATCAAATGATAGCGCAGTATGGACAGCATTACCAAATGGATCAAACATAGAGGCTATTTCATCTGTAATGATGCTTGGGATTGGGAATACATTTGTAGCTGGGAGTGCTAGATATTCTGCAAATGCTCCTGCAACATTAACACCAATACCCTTGGTATTAGGGCACAGATGCTTAAGTCCTGCTCTACAATTCCTGCATGTTTCGCAGACTAAGTGTCCTTCGCCAGATACTCTATCACCAATTTTTAAGCCTTTAACTAGTTTCCCAATAGCTGTTATTGTACCAACAAATTCATGGCCTACAACCATGGGTACGGGTATGTTTTGTTGAGCCCAATTATCCCAATTATAAATGTGTAGGTCTGTGCCGCAAACAGCGGTTTTTTTTATTTTTATTAGGACTTCGTCGTCATTTATTTGTGGTTTATCTACATTTTCTAGCCATAGCCCAACTGTGCTTTTGCTTTTTACTAGTGCTTTCATATCTTTTCCTGTTTATTTTTAAGATTGTTGCGGGCAATTTTAAATGCTGCTACGGCTTTATCTAGTTGTTCTCTGTTATGTGCTGCTGAAATTTGTACCCGAATTCTAGCTGTGTCCATGGGCACAACTGGGTAGCTAAATGCTATTGCGTATATGCCTAGCTTCATAAGCTCAGCACTCATGTCTGATGCTAGTTTTGCATCGCCAAACATAACTGGGACAATAGGGTGGTTGCCTGGGATAATATCAAAGCCTTCACTAGACATTTTGCCCCTAAAATAACGTGCATTATCATGTAGTTGAGCAATTAACCTAGAATTATTCTCGATAAGATCGAGCGCAGCAATACTAGTTGCCGCGATAACCGGAGCTATTGAATTAGAGAATAAATAAGGGCGTGATCTTTGTCGTAGCCAGTCAATTATTTCTTTTCTACCAGCGGTAAATCCACCTGAAGCTCCACCTAATGCTTTGCCCAGTGTGCTAGTTATTATATCTATTTTGCCGATAACATCATGGTGTTCGTGCGTGCCACGTCCATTTTTTCCCATGAATCCAGTGGCATGGCAGTCATCTACCATAACTAGTGCATCATGTTTTTCGGCTATCTCTACTATGCCTGGTAGGTTTGCAATTATCCCATCCATAGAAAACACGCCATCTGTTACAATAAGAATGAATCTGGCGCCATCTGCTTGTGCTTTTTGGCAGCATTTTTCCAGCTCTTCCATGCTGTTGTTTTGGTAGCGGTAGCGTTTCGCTTTGCATAATCTTATTCCATCTATGATGCTTGCGTGGTTTAACTGGTCGCTAATTACAGCGTCTTCAGGGCCTAGTATGGTTTCAAACAGACCACCGTTAGCATCAAAGCATGAAGGGTATAATATTACATCTTCAGTTTGAAGGAAGTTACTTAATTTTTGTTCCAAAATTTTATGTGGTTTTTGGGTACCACAAATAAAGCGCACTGACGAGAGACCATAGCCATATTTATCAATAGATTTTTTTGCAGTTTCTTTTAGATGTTCATTAGCCGATAGGCCAAGATAATTATTTGCACAAAAATTTATTATGTCTCTGTTATTCTCAGTTTGTATAAGTGCCTGCTGTTGGCTGGTAATTACCTGCTCTTCCTTGTATAAGCTCTCATTTTTTAACTTGTTAGCTTGTTCGTTTAAGTGCTTGAAAAAAAGTTCTTTAGACATCTGCGGCTCCGTTTACTAGTTATATTAGCGTGCTTTAGTCTTGTTTAAATGTCAAGGGTCGTGTTTGTTAGGTTGTTGCTTTATTGGTAAATTGTAACTACTATAGTGTTAACAGGTAATTAATAGGTGTAATATGGATATCCTTTCTTTAGTTTTATCGTTTAAGTGGCTATTTTCAAGTGCTGCATGCGTTCTACTTACAACAATAATCTTATTTATAGAGAAAAAAACATATAAATACTTGTTGAATAAGGCTGAAACCACCACGGTATTTTGGGATGACTGCTTAATTAAGGCTTTATACAGTCCTTTGAAAATGCTCATAACCGTATTTGGGTTTATTTATGCTGTTCATTTTATAATACAAGAATTTATTATTCTTGAAGCATACTCAGGTCTTTTTGACGTAATAAAAATTTTGACTGTAAATGTTTTTCTATTATGGTTTTTAATTAGGTTTATAGGTGAAATTGAGTCAACCCTTTTTAAGCTTCCAAAGAAAAAGCGCAGGTTTGATAAGACAACAATTCGGGCCATATCACAAATTAGTAGTATTTTAATAACAATATTAATTGTTTTAAACGTAATTAAGCCTGTGTTTGGAGTTCCCATTTCAGCGCTGTTAGCATTTGGTGGTATTGGTGGTATAGCCGTTGCATTAGCTTGCCAGGATTTATTGTCAAATATTTTTGGTGGATTCTTTATATATTTAGATAGGCCTTTTGATATAGGTGATTGGATAAGCTCCCCTGAAAGAGACATAGAAGGTGTGGTTGAGCAAATTGGTATGCGACTTACAAAAATAAGAACTTTTGATAAAACACTACGCTACATACCTAACTCGGTGTTTTCGAAGATTATAGTAGATAACCCTTCTAGAATGTCACATCGAAGAATAAAAATGTCTATAGGCGTGCGTTATGATGATGCTGCTAAAATTGAGAAAATAATTAGAGATGTTGATGCAATGCTACACAAAAACGATTTTTTAGATAGCACAATGCTAACATACGCAAGGTTCTTACAGTTCAGTGCTTCCTCTATAGACTTTGAGGTTTATGCATTTACTAAAGAGACAAAAAGGGCTGATTACCTTTCAGCTAAGCAAAATGTATCGATTAAAATAATTGCAATTGTTGAAAAACACGGTGCTGAA
>Ga0209151_1001271_pt1 | contig 15597 bp, 19 predicted proteins | sample SaaInlV_DNA_165m_FD_184688 | JGI IMG/M metagenome (GOLD analysis project Ga0209151, IMG submission 184688) | Marine microbial communities from expanding oxygen minimum zones in the Saanich Inlet - SI075_LV_DNA_165m (SPAdes) (version 2) | ecosystem: Environmental > Aquatic > Marine > Unclassified...
GAAAGAAAATGCAACAACTGTTACCAATTATTATTTAGGTCAGTTTAAAGAAGATTTAAGTATTCAAAATAGATATCTTAGATTCACTACTAAATAATATTGTGTCAGATCAATTTAAAGCTCTAATCATCAATCAAGAAGGTGAAAATTTTACTAGAGAAGTTAAATCAATTGACAAAAGTTTTTTAAAACATGGTGATGTAACTATTAAAGTAGATTACTCAGATCTTAATTTTAAAGATGGAATGATTTTAAAAAATGGAGGGAGACTAGTTAAAGAATTTCCTCATATTCCAGGGATAGATTTTTCAGGTACAGTTTTAGAGAGTGAAAATTCAAAATTTAAAGAAGGTGATGAAGTAATTTTAACTGGATTTAGAGTAGGCGAAGTTTTTTTTGGAGGTTATTCTCAAATAGCAAAAGTTAATGTAGATTTCTTAGTTAAAAAACCTGATAACTTAACTAGTAAGCAGGCAATGATTTTAGGAACGGCAGGCTTTACCTCCTTGATGAGTGCATTTGCTATTCAAGCAAGAGAAAGTATTTTATTAGGTGATAAAGTTAATGATGTTTTAGTTACCGGTGCTACAGGTGGAGTTGGCAGCGTAGCTGTTATGGCTTTAACTAAATTAGGATACAATGTAACTGCGGTTACAGGAAAAGATTCAAAAACTGATTATCTTAAGTCTCTAGGTGCCAAAAACGTTGTAAATAGAGCTGAATTTGACAAGGATCCAAGACTAATAGACAAAGGTTTGTGGGACGGAGTTGTTGATACAGTTGGAGGAAAAATTTTAGCTAATGCAATAGTACAAACAAAACCCAATGGAATTATAGCTGTTTGTGGAAATGCAAACAACAACGAACTTAATACAAGCGTCATCCCATTTATGCTTAGAGGTATAAAACTTTGGGGAATGGACTCTGCAAATTGCAGCATTAAAAGAAGAGAATTTATATGGGCAGAAGCTTCAAAATTAATTGATTTTGATTTGCTTGAGAAATCAATACTAACAGTAAGTTTAGAGGAATTACTAGAAACTTATCCAAAAATTTTAAAAGGAGAAATTTCCGGAAGAGTTTTAGTTGATTTGAATAAATAATGGATTGGGATAAATTAAAAATTTTTCATGCAGTAGCAGAGGCTGGAAGTTTTACCAACGCAACAATCAACTTAAACCTAAGTCAATCAGCAATCAGTAGGCAAATACAATCTTTAGAACAAGATTTGAAAGTTCAATTATTTGAAAGACATGCACGCGGCTTAACCCTTACAGAAAATGGAGAGTATGTTTTTAAAACAGCCCATGAGGTTATTAGCAAATTAAAAGAAGTAGAAACTTCTTTGGGAGATCAAAAAAATAAACCAACTGGAAAATTAACAATTACAACAGTTAGAAGTTTTGGTACCCACTGGCTTACACCAAGAATTCAAGAATTTATGAGACTAAATCCTGAAATCGAAATCGAATTAGTATTTGATGATAAAGAGTTAGATTTAAGCACAAGACAAGCTGATATTGGTATCTTTATGAGAAGACCAAAGCAATTAAATTATATTCAAAAAAAATTAGTTGATATCAAATATTTTATTTATGGATCTAATAAATATTTAGAAAAATTTGGAATGCCAAAAACAATTACTGATTTAAATAAACATAATTTTATTTCTTTTGGAAAAGGTGCGCCATCACCAGTTTATAATCCTGATTGGGCATTAAAACTTGGATTGCATGATGGAAAAAAAAGAAAAACTGTTATGAAAGTAAATAGCGTGATGGGATTACTTTTAGCTGTAGAATCTGGAGTTGGTTTAGCAGCTTTACCTGAATATTTAGTTTCAAATTCCAATAATATTATTAAAGTTCTTCCAAAATCAGAAGGACCTATTACTGAAGCACATTTTGTTTATCCTCAATCCTTAAAAAATACCGCTAGAGTTCAAGCTTTTAGAAATTTCTTGTTTAGTAAAATAGGTGACTGGAAATAAGAATTTTCTTAATTAAAACTCTCAATTCTCTTTAAATACTTTACAAATGCGACAATATATGCGATTGATAATTATTCGCATTGAGAATAGTTATCATTCGCAAAATAACAGGGGTAAAGAAAAGGAAAATAATGAAAAAAATAAAATTAATAGCATTGATTTTAGCATTCTTTACAAATTTTGGTAATGCAGCTGAAGTTAACGTATTCAGTGCAAGACATTACGATTCAGATATTCAACTTTATGAAAAATTTACGGCTAAAACAGGAATTAAAGTAAACGTCATTTCTGGAAAAGATAAGGCTCTTCAAAAAAGAATTGTTGAAGAAGGAGCTGATTCTAAAGCAGATATTTATATTACTGCAGATGCGGGAAGATTAGGTGCGTTTGATGCAAAAGGAATGTTTCAAAACTCTATGACATCCGTAATTAAAGCTGCTGTACCTAAAAACTTTAGATCTACAAATTGGACTGGAATAGCTAAGAGAGCAAGAATTATGTATTACTCTCCAGAAAGAGTTAATGCCAATGAATTAAATGGAATGACTTATGAAGGTCTTGCTGATCCTAAATGGAAGGACAGAGTTGTTATAAGAAAATCAAATAATATTTACAATCAATCACTTGTTGCTTCATTAGTAAAAAATAATGGAAAAAAAGCTACCTGTGAATGGTCAAAAGGTATTGTTGCTAACATGACAAGAGACTCGAAAGGTAATGATAGAGCTCAAATTTTAGCTGTTGCAGCAGGTGAAGCAGATTTAGCTGTAGCCAATACATATTACTATGCTTTGATGTTGTCTGGAAAAAAAGGTGCTGAACAACAAGCAGCAGCTAAAAAAGTTTTGCCATTTTTTCCTAATCAAGGAGACAGAGGAACCCACATGAATATTAGTGGAGGTGGTGTACTTAAAAATGCTCCAAACCCTGCTAATGCAAAAAAACTACTTGAGTTTTTATTAACTAAAGAAGCACAGAGCCACATAGTTAATAATACATTTGAATACCCTATGATTGATGGTGTTGAGCCACATGATTTAGTTAAGCAAATGGGCCTAGGATTTAAACAAGATTTAAATACTAAAGTAGTTAACTATGGAAAAAACCAAGCAACAGCATTAGAGTGTATGCTTGGAGCAAAGTGGAAGTAATTAATGATAAAAAAGAATTCATTAGATTTTGATTATAATAAGTCTTCTAAGGGATGCGATCCGTGTTTCTCAGAATGTAAAAAAATTGAAAAAAAAATGAATAATAGAAAATTATCTGAGATCAAAAGTGACGAGACCGATCAAATCGTAAACATTTTTGAAAAAAAAGTTAATTTTCAAAAAGTGAACATAATTTAATAGTCATTACCCTTCTATTAATTATGTTCACTTAACATTAAAGGGTAAGTATGTTTTTAAGAAAAATAAATATTTGGTATTTAAGTTCTTTTTTAATTTCAATTGCTGTAGCGATACCAATTGTTACTGTGTTTTCTAGCTTTTTTGAGAGCACAGGCGAATATTCAAGTATTATCAAAAATACCTTCCTTTATGATTATGTCTTTAATTCTTTATCACTTTTATTAGGTGTTTTACTTCTTACCTTTGTGATTGGTGTAACAGGAGCTTATTTAGTTTCATTTTACTTATTTCCGGGAGCAAATTTCTTTAAGTGGGCTCTAATACTATCTTTTGCAGTACCTTCCTATATTTATGCTTATTCTTTAACAGCTTTTTTTGAAAATTATGGAACAGCATTTTCTATATTAAAAAATTTATTTGGTGAAGGTGACTACAACTCTTTAATACCAAAATTTGATGGAATGATGGGCGCAATACTTTCAATTTCATTTTCATTATTTGGTTATGTGTACGTCTTAACAAGGGCCTCTTTTTATTATCAATCACAAAATTTAATAGAACTTGGAAGAAACCTTGGTTTCACCAAACAGAAATCATTTTTAAAAATAATATTACCATCTGCTCGACCCGCAATAGTAGCCGGATTATCATTGGTTGCTATGGAAACCTTGTCTGATTTTGGTTCAGTATCATTTTTTGGTATTTCGACACTAACGACAGGAATTTATAACGCATGGATTTCTTTTGATGATCTTGCTTTAGCAAATCAATTATCTTTTTATCTTTTAATTTTTATCCTTGGATTATTTATATTAGAAAATTTATCTAGAAAAAAAGCACAGTATCATTCACCAAGCAAAGGTGGATTTAAAAAGAAATCTTTAACAACCTTATATGGCCTTAAAGCTTGGCTAGCTTTTTCATTTTGTTTTTTAGTTTTTTTTATTAGTTTTTTATTTCCTGTTTTACAAATGCTCTATTGGACAGTTATTTTTCCAAAGCATCTAGCAGATTTGAATTTATTTGAATTATTTTCCAATACAATAATTCTAGTATTATTATCAAGTATAGTTCTGATTGGTTTTGCTTTTATTTCAAATTATGGAAATAGACTTTCTCGAAGTAAATTTTTAGAAATCTTGACTACCTTTTCAATATCTGGTTACGCTATTCCAGGTATAATTTTAGCGGTCGCATTTATAACTTTTATTTCCTGGTTTGATAATAATATTATAAATTTATTCGAAATAAGAAATATAAAATCTATTTTTATTGGTTCCATTTTAGGTTTAGTTATTGTTTATTTTATTAGATTTTATTCTTTGGCAAGTAATGGAATAAAGTCTGGTTATTTAAAAATAAATTATTCCATTGATGAAAGCGCATACCTTTTAGGTTATTCAAAATTCAAAACTTTTAAAAATATACATATTCCTTATTTAAAAAATTCTATTATGTTAATTGGAATATTAATTGGTATAGAAATTATAAAAGAGTTACCTATAACGCTAATAATGAGACCTTTTAATTTTGAAACTTTTGCAACGCAAGCCTACATATTTGCGTCGCAGGACTTATTAGAAGCTGCTGCAGCACCTTCATTATTCCTTATTCTTACTGCAAGTTTCTTTATTTTAATTACATCTAGATATACTCTTAAGGATTAATTGTATTATGACAAAAAACTTTTTAGAAATTGTTAATGTTACTTTTGCAGCAAGTGCCAAAAATAAAGTCAACAATGTATCTTTAAATATAGAGAATGAGGGCGATATTATTTGTCTTTTAGGCCCATCTGGTATTGGTAAGACAACAATTTTAAGAACAATCGCTGGATTAGAAAAGATTCAATCTGGAACTATTTCATTAAAAAATAAAATTATTTCATCCAAAGATGTTCATGTTGAACCAGAAAATAGGAATATCTCTTTAGCATTTCAAGATAACTCACTGTTTCCTCATTATAATGTTCTTCAAAACATTAAATTTGGTGCTGAAAGAAATAAAAAAAAGAAAAAAAATTTAACAATTGATGAGGTTGTTAAATTTCTTCATCTAGATCATGTCAAAGAAAAATTTCCTCACCAAATTAGCTCTGGTGAAGCACAAAGAGCTGCGCTAGCTAGAGCATTACTTTCTAAACCAGATTTACTATTATTGGATGAGCCTTTATCCAATGTAGATCAAAGTTTTAAAGAAGAGATCCAAGTTAAATTAAAACAAGTCTTAACCGATTTAAAGATAACAACAATAATAGTAACACACGACTCTTATGAAGCGTTTTATCTTGGAAGCAAATGTGGAATAATTTTAGACAGTCAATTAAAACAATATGATGATCCTTATAATGTTTACCATTTTCCAAATTCTGTAGAGGTTGTAAATTTTCTAAATAGAGGAATTTTAATTCCAGCAAAAGTTACTGGTGAAAATAGTTTAGAAAGTGATGATCTAGGAACTATAAATGGAAATTTTACAAAACGTTATCCAAAGGGGTCAGATGTTCAATTATTATTACAGCCTGAAGATCTAGAACATGATGACCAGAGCAATTTAAAGCTAGAAGTTGTAGATAGAAAATTTAGAGGTACTAACTTTATATATACCTTAAAAACTAATAGTGATTTACTTATCCCTGTTTTTGTCCATTCACACCATATGCACCAACATGAAATTGATGAAAAATTTGGTATCAAGCGACCAATAAATATTGATCATATAGTTTGCTTCTAATACATATCGTCTTTAAATGAGTAATAGATCTAAAATATTTTTCAAAGGCGTGGCAGATGTAAGTCCATTAATGATACCTGTTGTTCCTTTTGGAATAATATTTGGAGTTTTGGCTATTGATCTAGGTTTATCACCAATAACAACAATGGCTATGTCGATCATTATTTTTGGTGGAGCATCACAAATAATTTTCTTACAACTTTTCTCTGCTGGTGCTTCTTCATTGGTAATACTAAGTTCAGTAGGAGCAGTTAATTCAAGACATTTATTGTATGGTGCTGTTTTATCAGAACACATGTCAGACTTTAAAATGACGTGGAAAATAATAATTTCATATTTTCTAGTTGATCAAGCATTTGCAGTCACAAATTCTTATTTAAAAAAAAGTGCTGATAAAGATAAAGCTTTTCATTCATTTGGTGCAGGGGCTACTTGTTGGGTTATATGGCAAATAACAACAATAATTGGAATATTTTTAGGTTCAATAATACCAGAAAAACTTGGATTAAGTTTTGCAGTTCCCTTAACATTTTTAGCTTTAATAGTTGATGATTTAAGAAAATTAATAAATGTAATTGTAATTATTATTTCTGGTTTAATAGCAACAGTTGGGTATGAAATTATTCCTTTTAAGGCATATGTGATTGTAGCCGCAGTTAGTGGCTTAGTAGCAGCAATGATTTTAACAAAATTCAAAGGGTTAAAAAATGGTTGAGTGGTCATTAATAATTTACTGTGGTTTAATTACTTTCCTTTCAAGATATCTAATGATTGCAATACTTAAAAAAGAAATGTTCACGGATAGAGTAAGAGAAGTTTTGTCCTTTGTTCCATCAGCAATATTTCCAGCAATTATTTTTCCAGCTATTTTCTTGGATATGACAGGAGATCTTTTAATTGAAAATAACCCAAAAATATTTGCAGCAACTATTGCAATAGTAGTAGGTCTTGTTAGCAAAAATGTAATCGCTACAATATTTTCTGGATTGATTTCTTATTGGTTTTTAATTTTTATTATATTCAATTAATACCTAATTGAATATTTCTATTAACATTACTATCCATCATATCTGGTTTAGTCAGATTTAAGTTTGTCATAATTTCAATATATTCATCAACATTTTTAACCTGTAATCTAGGATTAAATTTTTTTTCATTTCCAATCGTACTTACTTTTTTACCATTGTAATCATGACCAGGATAAAGAAGAGTATCTTCAGGCAATTTTAAAAGTTTATCAAAAATTGAATGATAGGAATCTTTTGAATTTCCATTTTGAAAATCAGTTCTTCCAGTCCCATTAATCAAAAGCGCATCACCTGAAAATAAATAGTTTTCTAGTAAAAAACTATAACTTTCCGATGTATGCCCCGGTGTATAGATTGACTTAATTTCTAAATTATCAATTTTTATTATTTCGTTATCTTTAACTTTAATCTCAACAGCTTCAGAGGGTGTGTGCTCTCCCATTATAGTTGCGCAATTTGTTGCTTTTTTTAATTTAGATGCTCCTGTTACGTGATCTGCATGAATATGAGTGTCTATTACTTTGACAAGTTTAAGATCTAGTTCTGTTAATAATTGGATATACTTATTAACATTTTCAATAACAGGATCTATAATTACTGCCTCGCGACCTTTTGCTGACCCTATAAAATAGGTGTATGTTGAAGTTTTAGGATCAAAAACTTGTTTAAAAATCATTTTTAAATACTATCAAAAATATATGAGCGACTCTACAATTGATTGGCAGTGCAAACACACTTGGAAAGCAAGTGCTAAAAATACGATGTGGTGTGTCATTGGTTGTTCTATTGGAGATTTTGGAACGATCTTATTTTTCCAATTAACAGAGATAGCATTTTCAATAATGGGAATTATGATCTTGGCAATTATTAATGGATTAATAACTAGTATTATTCTTGAAACATTTATTTTAATAAGGCAAAATTTTTCTTTTATAAATGCTTTAAAAACTGCATCTGGCATGAGTTTAATCTCAATGATAAGTATGGAAGTTGCAATGAATTTAACTGATTTTCTTTTAACAGGTGGTGCAACACTAACATGGTGGGTGATACCAATCATGTTGATTGTTGGTTTTTTAACACCATGGCCCTACAACTATTGGAGACTTAAAAAATTTGGTATCGCTTGTCATTAAATATAATGAAGTCATTAAAAAATTGGGATAACAAAACTTGGTTATCATCAAAAAACTACATTGAATCATTTAATAAATTTTTAATTCAAAACACTAAACTTAATTCTAGATCAGAAATTTTAGATATTGGCTGTGGTCGGGGGAAAATTACAGGAAATTTAGCAACTAAAATCAAGCTTATTAATAAGCCAATAGGCCTTGATGTTGAAAACAATAAAGACAAAAGTAAAAAAATTATTTTTAAAAAAATAGACGCTATAACTTATCTATCCAAAACTAAAAAAACATTTGATTTAATCCTTATAAAACAAACAATTCATCTATTAAAAAAAAATCAAATTTTAAGATTATTATCACTATGTAAAAATAGATTAAATTCTAATGGTAAAATCATAATTCTAAGTTTAGACCCTAGTAAAAATGAGATACCCACATTTTCTTTAATGAAAAAAAAATTAGAAGAATCGCTAAAAAGAGACAAAAAAATATTTAAATTAATTACCAAAACTTATCCAAAGATAATTATTAAAAATTTTATATTTAAAGTTGGAATTATTAAAAATGAATATCTTAAGATGATTAAAAAAAGATATATTTCAACCTTACTTAGCTTTAACGATAAACAAATAAAAGTTGGGTTGAATGAAATTAATTTAAAATATAAAAATGAGTTAAATTTTAAAGACAGATTAATTTGCTTAATCTTAAAAAGATAACTATATAATTAAAAAATTATATTATGATTCCTCAAAAAGTAAAAGATCATTTAGAAGAATACATAAATCAAGAAGTCTATGTACAAATAGCTATCATTAAAGGTAAGGAAAAAAGCTCAACACATCTATCCATTAATAAGTATTTTAATAGTAATCATTTTAGAGACCTTTCTGAAGGAAAACCTTATGATCATTTTATTGAAGGACTTAAAGATAAATGTCTTGGAAAATTAAAAAACTCACCCATGAGAGACAAACAAACAAATGATGAAACAATTAAAGAATTACAAAAGAAATTAATTAACTCAAGTGACGAAGAGCTTAACAATATATTTTGGGAAATAGAAACTGGAGAATTTTTTTCAAGTAAACAGATACAAGAGTTAGAAGATGATCGTAATAATTTAATCGCCAAGTTAGATCTTTCCAAAAAAGAAGATGAAGTTTATGAAACTATTATGAATTTTTGTAAAAATTATGAAGAACTTTGTCAAAAAAAATACCCTGAGGCACCACTTCCATTAGAAATATTAAAATCAATTGATTAGCTCTACTTGTATTGCTAATAACTTAATAATTCACAGAACTATTGTATTATATAGAATAAACCCTATATATTTCACGTCTCCATGTCTGAAAATCAAATAATTATTAGTAGTTTATTTAAAGTTTATCAAAATGGGTTTGAAGCTCTAAAAAAAATAAATTTAAATATTAAAAAAGGTGAAATTTTTGCAATGCTTGGACCTAATGGTGCCGGTAAAACAACATTAATTAATATAATTTGTGGAATTGTAAAACCATCATCTGGGAAAGTTACAGTCGATGGGTTTGATATTATTAGCGACTATAGAGAAACAAGATCAAGAATTGGTTTAGTTCCACAAGAATTAACTTTAGAACAGTTTGAAACTGTTTTTAATAACGTTTCATATTCAAGAGGTTTATATGGAAAAAAACCTGATTCAAAACATATTGAAAAAATTTTAAAACAATTAAGTCTTTGGGATAAAAAAGATCAAAGATTAAGACAATTATCAGGAGGGATGAAACGAAGAGTCTTAATTGCAAAAGCATTATCACATGAGCCATCAATTTTATTCTTAGACGAACCAACTGCGGGAGTAGATGTAGAATTAAGACAAGACATGTGGAAAATAGTTGAAGAGTTAAGAAAAACAGGTGTAACTATTATTTTAACTACTCACTACATTGAGGAAGCAGAAGCTATTGCAGATAGAGTAGGAGTTATCAATCAAGGCGAAATAATAATTGTTGAAGAAACTAAAGAATTATTAAAAAAGATGGGTCATAAAAAATTAACAGTAGAGCTTCAGGATGAAATTTCTAAAATTCCAGATAGTTTAGAAAAATATAAATTAGCTTTAGGGAAAAATAAAATGTCAATTGATTATACTTATAATGTTCAAGCTGAACAAACTGGTATTACTAATTTATTGCAAGATTTAAAAGAGGCTGGTTTAAAATTAAAAGATTTAAAAACCGAGCAAAGCACTTTAGAGAATATATTTGTTAGTTTGGTAAAGGAAAATAATGAAATTTAATTACTCTGCTTTTAAAGCAATTTATCTACATGAAATGGATCGATTCAGAAGAACTTTAATGCAATCGTTACTTTCACCAGTTCTTTCCACTTCTCTTTATTTTATTGTATTTGGATCTGTTATTGGTGGTTATGTTGAAAAAATTGATGGTATCAGTTATGGCTCATACATTGTACCTGGCTTACTAATGTTAACGCTGTTAACTCAATCAATAACTAACACTTCTTTTGGAATATTTTTTCCTAAATTCAATGGAACTATTTATGAAATATTAGCTGCACCAATTTCAACACTAGAAATAGTGTTAGCTTTTGTTGGCGCAGGTGCCACTAAAACATTAGTTGTTGGAGTGGTAATTTTTATTACTGCAAATTTTTTTGTTGAGGTTGATGTAAAATATCCACTTTTAGTAGTTTTTTTACTTATACTTGTTGCATTTACATTTGCATTATTTGGTTTTTTAATAGGATTAATGAGTTCTAATTTTGAACAAATGTCTATCATTCCAACATTAATCATTACTCCAATGGTATTTTTGGGAGGAAGTCTTTATTCTTTAGATATGTTACCGCCTTTTTGGCAAACGATTACTTATTTTAATCCAGTAGTTTATCTAATTAATGGCCTAAGATTTGCTTTCTATGGGGTGTCAGATTTTAATATATGGATTAGTATCAGCTCAATGGTAGTTTTCTTATTTGTTTGTATAGGTGTAGTATCTGTACTACTTAAAAAAGGTTATAATATAAAATCATAACTAGCAATTTTCTAACTTGTGATTAAAAAACTAGAGTATTTATTGCTCATTTTCCTCTATAACAGTCTCAATAATTATTTTCATATAAAAAAATAGCCCAGTTAAGGGCTATTAAAAAAAAATCGAGGGAATTAATTTTTACTTAAAATTGTTCAGATTCTGTAGAACCTGCCATTGCAGTTGTTGAACTTTTTCCACTACTGATAGTGTTTGATACTGCATCAAAGTATGAAGTTCCGACTTCTCTTTGGTGTTTAACACTTGTGTAGCCATCTTTTTCCCTAGAAAATTCTTGTTGTTGAATTCTAGAGTAAGCAGTCATACCTTCTTTTTTGTATTTTTCAGCGAGTTCAAAAATTGCAATATTCTGTGTATGAAAACCTGCTAGTGTTATAAATTGAAATTTATATCCCATTTTAGCAATTTCTTTTTGGAATGAAGCAATCTCTTCATCACTTAAATGTTTTTTCCAATTAAATGAAGGTGAACAATTATATGCTAACAATTTACCTGGGAATTTTTCATGTATTGCATCTGCAAACTTTTTAGCTTCTGCAAGATTGGGTGTTGCAGTCTCACACCAAATTAAATCAGAATAAGGTGCGTAAGCTAATCCTCTCGAGATAGCTTGTTCAATTCCATCTTTAACATAAAAGAATCCCTCAGGTGATCTTTCTCCAGTCAAAAATGGTTTATCATTTTCATCAAAATCATTAGTAATTAATTTTGCAGCATTTGCATCTGTTCTTGCTAAAATAATTAGCGGAACTTGAGCGATATCAGCAGCTAGTCTAGCTGATTTTAAATTTTTAACCATAGTTCCAGTTGGAACTAAAACTTTACCACCCATATGCCCACATTTTTTTTCACTCGCTAATTGATCTTCGAAGTGAACACCTGCTGCACCAGCTCTTATAAATTTTTTGGTTAACTCAAATACATTTAATGGCCCACCAAATCCAGCTTCACCATCAGCAATGATGGGTAACATATAATCAACAGCGTTTTCTTTTTTCATGTCACCATCTTGCAATTCCATATGTTGAATTTGATCAGCCCTAGTTAATGAGTTATTCATTGTTTCAACTAATTTTGGCGCACTATCATAAGGATATAAAGATTGATCAGGATACATTTCACCAGCTGTATTAGCATCAGCAGCTACTTGCCATCCACTGAGATAAATTGCTTTTAAACCAGCTTTAGCATGTTGAACTGCTTGATTACCAGATAATGATCCAAGTGTGTTTACGTAAGCTTCTTTGTTTAATAAATTCCATAGTTTTTTAGATTGATTTTTACATAAAGAATACTCAATTTTAATTGACCCTCTTAATCTTTCTACTTCTTTCTCTGAGTAATCACGTTTAATTCCAGCAAATCTTTTAAGGTCGTATGAGATATTCTCTGCACTCATTATTGTTTATCCTTCAGTGTTAGTTGTTTTAAGAAAATTGAATTAGTTGGAATGGATTAGTTATTATCGTCTAAAGACTTAATAAGATCACTCATTCCACTAGAACCCCAATCACAATGATCATCTCTCATGTAGATACCTCTACTATTGTGCTGATCTAAATCCTCTTTTTTGATGATTTGAGTTTCATTTTCAGTGTTTTTTAAATTTTTGTTCATGTAAATTTTATAATTTACTAAATTTACAAAATCTATAAAAAACTTAAATATCCTTGTAAACAGAGGAAAAAAATTGTAAATATAAATTTACAAAATTTACAAATAGAAAATATGAGTCAATTAGATTTAAAAATAGGGCCTAAAATCAAGTCTTTTAGAAGGCAACTAGGGCTACAAGCCAACAAACTTGCAGAAGATTTAGGCATTTCACCAAGCTATTTAAATCTAATTGAAAGTGGAAAAAGAAAAATTGATGGGGATTTGCTGTTATTAGTTTGTGAAAAATTGAACATCAACTTGTCTGATTTAACATCTAAAACAGATATTAATTTACAAAATACAATATCTGAAATTTTAGACGACACATTGTTTGAGGATTTAGATATTTTGGGTCCCGAAGTTAAAGACTTAGTTAGTACAAACCCTAAAATTGGAAAAGCTATTGTAAGACTTGGAGATATCCTTAAAAAAAAAGATCATGAACTAATTGATAAGATAGAAAAAATATCAGGAAAAATAGTAGATAATAGAAAAAATTCTTTTCCTGGAGAGGTTATCTCTGACTTTTTACAAGACAACAAAAATTATTTCCCTAAATTAGAAGAATTTGCAAATAAAGTTTTTGAGAAGATTCAAAAAAATAATCGAACAAGATATATTGCGCTATGTGAATATTTAAAATCTGAATACTCAATAAAAGTTTTAGATGTAATACCAGAAGAAGATAAGCCTTTTTCAAAAATTTATAATAAGAATAAAAAAGAACTTTTATTAAGTGACTATAGTTCACTAGAGACAAAAAAATTATATGCAGCCGCACAAATAGCACAAGAGGGAGCCAGTAAAGATATTGATGGATATTTATCAAAGTTTAGCTTTCCATCAGAAGAGTCAAAAAAATTAACTAAAGTTGCCTTATTGAATTATTGTGGTGCAGCAATATTGATGCCTTATAAATTATTTCATACAGAATGTAAAAAACTTAAATATGACTTAGAATTATTGCAAAATACATTTGCTACATCATTCGAACAAGTTACGCATAGAGTAACATGTTTACAAGATCCAAAACTTCCAGGTATTCCATTTCATTTTTTAAGAGTAGATATGGCTGGAAATATTTCAAAACGATTTTCACTTTCTGGAATTGATATACCAAGATATGGTGGTGCATGCCCAAGATGGAATGTTTATTCTGCATTAACTAGACCGGGAGTTATTCAAGCTGCTGTAAGCAAGATGACCAATGGTGAAAAATATGTTTGTATTGCAAGAACTGTTGAAAAAGGAATTGGAAGGTTTGGGAAGGCAAAGAGTATACTCTCAATAGGTCTTGGATGTGACGCAAAGTATGCAAAAGATTTTATTTACACTGAAAATTTAAATATTAATGATAAATCTACTGAAATACCAATAGGGGTTTCTTGTAGAACTTGTGATCGTTTGGATTGTTCTCAAAGAGCATTTCCTCCTTTACATAAAAAATTTGATGTTGATTTAAACTCAAGAGGAGTTTCTGTTTATGTTAATGATAGCAACTAATAGACAATGGTAGATAAGTCAGAAGACAAATATTGTGAAGAAATTGCTAAAGAATTAGATAATATTTGTGAAGAATGTAAGAAAGAGGACGAAAGTGTTTCCCAAAATCTGATTTTGACTAGTTATAAACTTTGCTCGTCTTGTAGACTTTCTAAGACTATTTTTCCTATTTAGCTAATCTGATTTGCAGGAAGCATATTCATTCTACTCATTACAAAAGAAATAGATAAAAAAGCTATTATTAAAAAAGATAAAAATACTATTCCAAATGATTTAATATTAGATTTTAAACCTAGTATTTGTTTGGTAGAGATAATTAATCCCGCAAAAATCCAAAATTGTGTAAGAAAAATGATCGGTATCATCATGTTAGGGGTTACTGCAAAAAATCTAAGTAAACCTGGTGCATGAGCAAATCCAACAGCAATTAAAACTTTTTTAAAGGGAACTTTGGTTTTTTTATCTGGAAAAAGTTTAACACCAATTACATAAATAAAAATTGCCCAAACTAACCAAGTTATAATTGATGTAAGTCCTGACATGGCAACTGCTGTTTTAATCACTGTATTTGCTGCTACAGCACCAGCAATCCCGTCTAAAATCATTATAAGTCCAGCAAAATAAATTGAAGCTTCACCAAAATTTTTATTATCTGTATAAAGAGATTTATCTAATTTAATTGACTTGAAAATTATATCTAAAAATTCACCAAACATTAATTTTTATTCTTTTTATTTTTTTGTGCTTTATATGAAACTAGTAATGGAAATATTATTAAAGCAATTGCAATAATAATGCAAATTACGATTAAAAAACTTTTAGTCATAGAAAAAATGGGGGAGCTTTAATATTGCTCCCCCAAAATATATTTAGCCTTTTACAACTTCTCTTGTATTTGCGTTGAAAGACTCTTTAAATGGAATATCCACTACTACTGCATCAACAGGTGTTCCTGGTGTGTCAGAGTATTTTTCAGGTAAGTGGACTTTGAATTTAGTTCCAACAGTACCTTTTGGAAAGCCATTAGAGTTTAATGTTCCATCAAATGGCACATATCCCATAGCAATGTTTTGTTTTTTTTCTGGATGGTACCAAGGAGAGGTGATAAATCCAACAGGATCACCACCATTCTCAGGTGACACT
>Ga0209151_1001326_pt1 | contig 15160 bp, 16 predicted proteins | sample SaaInlV_DNA_165m_FD_184688 | JGI IMG/M metagenome (GOLD analysis project Ga0209151, IMG submission 184688) | Marine microbial communities from expanding oxygen minimum zones in the Saanich Inlet - SI075_LV_DNA_165m (SPAdes) (version 2) | ecosystem: Environmental > Aquatic > Marine > Unclassified...
CATGCAACACCATAAAGTGTTCACGTTCCGGTGCGAATAGGTGTTCACGTTCGATAAGAATCAGTGTTCACGATGCATAAGATTAGGTGTTCATGATGGGTGCGAATATGCAAAAGCCTCAACCGTTTGCTCGTCGGTTCTCGTCGGCTTTATGAGCAAGGGGTCGATATCAATCGACTCCGACAGTACGTACAGCGCTGGTTGATTTGGCTGCATGGCGGCTTACGGGGAAAGGTCAGTCAAACAGGTGGCTTTAACCGGATTTGGATTTGGGTCTTAAAGCATTTGAATAGCACATAAAAAAGCCTCCGTTAAGAGGCTTTCTTAAAAGAAAAGAGTTAAAGGGATAAATAGTTAAAAAGCCCGAACTGCAGGCACTCTTGGTAAATAATATGACTTAAGTTCACAGTAACTCTGTGACCCGTCCACATCCATCCATCCATACAACAGCGAATTCGTATGGGTGGACAGGAAGGTAGGTCCTACTAATAGACATGGCTTACAAATTCTTAAAGCAGCATAGGTAACATTTTTCAAACATCTGGTCGTCTATAACCTCCTCATTAAGGAGGTTCACATGCCAGGGATTAAGAGGAGTGTTATGAACGAATAAAATTTGTTCCTAGGCATGTCAACATTTTATGAATGATCCCTGCCTTTTTACTACATTGTTACAAATTCAGCATTCATGGCTTCGCAATACTTTTCCACGTCTTCGCGACTTTCTCCATTAACAAACCAACTTGTTGTGAACATCACACCAGCCACTGCAACTTTACAACCATAAGAAGCTGGACAGGCAGTAACCCATTCACTTACAGGGCTAGCATCACAACCCATTTTCATAGAGCTTATTAATATTGGGTCTTCTGATATGTTTTCTATGCACCCCGCTTGATAATCAGGAAGTTGAGTCAAACAAGACCCTGATTGCCTTCCATCTCCACCCGAGGCCGCTATTTGACTTGTCAAATTAACAACGGAATCAATAAACGTAGGGTTATCTGACCCCCACGGGCCGCCAAGCACAAAGACCTCGCCATTATTCACGCCAGCGTAGACATCTCCAGCCGGAGACGAAGGATAATGTCTAAAAGTCCATTCTCCAACCATTTGAGTGGCTTGAGGTTCTGAGAAGTATTGCGGAAAATTAGTTTGCGCCCAGTTAAAAATTGCTTCTATTTCAGGTGTCGTATCTGCAGATGCCAGATTAACACCGCCAAACAATACAAAAATACAAAAAGATAATACCGCGCATTTTAAACGTTTTTTCATTTGAATTACTCCTTGACTGAGACCAGTACTTCGTCAACTTGATATTTACGAAGTACAAGGGAGCCACTAAAAAATACAGCACTCCCCTATTTAAATTGTAATTTTCAAGAAGTGAATCTATAAGATTCACCATTTAGCTATTTTATTTAAACATATGTCAATAAGTGAATCCACCATTAATCGCACCGTAATAAAAAAGACAGTGCGATTGTAGGTTGTGCGCAAAAAAAATCTATAACTTGTTGAATTATAATGTTATTATTGGTAAAAGTGCAGAAAATAAAAATCGGCAATGGATGCCTAAAAAGCGGAAGCTCGGAATAAAGGTAAGCGAGTAAAAGCTTTATCAATAACCACCAGAATGGGCTTAGAACGCCTTAAATTGACTAACGGGCAAGAGGGCAATGCTAAAAAGCCCGTGAGCGAGCTTCTAAGCGGCTTAAATAGCCATATGCTATTAATTCTCAGATGAAACCGCCGGTATATACAGATTCACCTATTGATTCTGTTTTTATCGGGGGATTAATGCTATTTAGTGCCGGTCACCTTTCAGTGATTGCGCGTAAACATCGGTCACTTCCTGATTAAGCTCAACTGGCAGCTTCTTCAGATACCGATCAATAAAAGAATCAGAGCTAACACCAGCAACAGCACAAGCCATTAACCCCCCGCTCAATCAGCTTAACGCCGTAATTGTATTTTTCATCCAGAGCAATGGCCTGTGACCAGATGTCTGGCGCGTATTTGAGTATTTTGATGCAACTGGAATCATATTCCATGAATTGTTTCGTCATTTCCATAGGTACTCATGGTATTCGCCTTCTGCTTTCTGTCGCATGCGTCGTTGATGCAGGTCTATTATGTCTTCTGGATGAGCGTCCATTTGTGATAGTTCCAGCATCTCAGCATGGGAAATGTCTTGTGATGCAAAATATGCCTTGAGTTGGCGCGGTATAGTATTAACAGCAATATCGTCAGTAATGGCAAAAGGATCAAAAGGGTCGGACTCGATTGAAATTCAGTCAACACAAAGGGGTTAGATTTTTCATTATCGGATTTTAGTCTTTATTTCTATTTCAGATAGATTCATTCTTAATTTATTGATAGTGCGTCCACAATGGATTGTAATGATCTTCATTATTAGCGTATCCCACTGTTGTAAAATAGTAAAAAACGGGAAGCCGATGCTAAACTGCTTGATAAATTTGAGATTAAGAACATTGTTCTGGTCTCACTATTAAAAATGTAAAAACCCATCGCCTATATGAAGCATATGCTAACACACGTATTGAGACTTGGTAGCAAATAAGGTGTCACTACCTCAGCTAATACGGCCGCTATTTTCCTTTTATAGATAGTCTATTTTAAGTGACTCATTTAAAATATAATTTCCAACCTTTATTCATGCCCTGCAAAATAGGTACTACGCTAGAACAAATTATCAACCATGTTAGAACAGTTTACCTTTGCCTTAAATGTCACAACACCGATTCTAGTATTACTTATATTAGGTATTAGCTTCCGGCGCACGGGGTTTATTGATCAGCACTTTATCAATATCGCCAATAGCTTTGTGTTTAATGTCACCTTGCCTTGTTTGCTGTTTTTCAGTATTGCTGGCACGCCGCTATCTCATGCTAGCAATATTCCGCTTTTTCTATTTGGTGCTTTTATTACTCTAGGCAGTGCTTTGTTATTCTGGTTAGTTAGCCTGGTGTTAATCGAAACTGATAAACGCGGTGTTTTTATTCAGGGGGCTTTTCGGGGAAACCTGGGGATTATCGGGATTGCCCTGGTATTCAATGCTTACGGGACAGAAATGCTGGCAGTCGCCAGCCTGTATATGGCGCTTATTGCGATTATAGATAATCCGTTATCTATAATAATTTTAAGCCCTAAAGGACAGAAATCACATAAATCAATCCTGACTAATCCTATTATCATTGCTGTTTTTTTAGGTCTGGTTTTTTCCGGACTGCACGTGTCTATACCCACATTCATCAACCAGTCTGGGCAATATCTGGCACAAATGACACTACCACTTGCCTTAATTTGCATAGGCGGTAGTTTGTACTGGGAAAATTTTCAGAGCCATTCTAAAGATGTGATCTGGGCAACATTATGCAAATTACTATTGCTGCCATTGCTGGGTACTGCGCTGGCAATTTATCTGGGCTTTAGAGATAAGGAATTAGGTCTGATTTATCTGATGCTGTCATCGCCCACGGCAGTTTCCAGCTATATTATGGCTAAAAAAATGACGCTGCACGGTACCATTGCCGCTGAAATTATTGCGCTTTCGACTGCCAGTAGCATCCCGGTTATCACTCTGGGATTAATCCTGCTGCAAGCGACTGGTTACTTATAATCCTAAAAATGCAGTTGACGACTATAAAACATTAGCAGTGCCCCATGATTAAACACTATGAATACAAATACTTACCCGACATTAGATGAATATACATCGCTTCACAGTTTTGTGCATACACCTGAGCACGCAATCTGTAATCACTTGCGTTTTCTAGGATAATGAAAATCGCACTATCTTTTGTCTTTATTGTATTGCTGTGGGCAACAACGCCTTTGGCAATTAAGTGGAGTGCGGACGGCTCCAGCTTTATTTTTGGAGTCACTGCACGCATGTGCATAGGTTTAATCTGCCTACTATTTATGCTGGTTTTAATGCGTCAGCGCCTCATATGGCATAGCCTTGCCAAGCAAACTTATTTTGCCATCGCGATACAAATATATGGGGCTATGATGGCTGTTTACTGGTCAGCTCAATTTATTCCCTCTGGCTGGATTTCTGTTATTTTCGGGTTAACACCTTTTATAACCGCTGTACTCTCGGCAATCTGGCTAGGAGAGAATAGCTTATCCTGGAATAAATTACTGGCATATATTTTAGGCATTGCGGGACTCAGCATCATGTTTCACTCTGCCTTGCATATAAGCTACACTACTGCCATGGGTGTGCTCGGCGTATTACTGGCCACTTTTTTACAATCGTTTAGTGCCGTCTGGGTAAAGCGCATTCATGCAAAATTACCTGCGATTACTCAAGTCACTGGCGGGATGTTATTTGCCCTGCCCTTTTATCTAGCCAGCTGGTGGTTTATGGATGGCCAATTACCTGATACTCTGCCTACTAATAGTGCCTTTTCTATTTTATATTTAGGACTCATTGCGACGCCCATTGGTTTTGCACTGTATTATTATATTCTGACACATCTTCCGGCAACGAGCGTTGCGCTAATTACCTTAATATCGCCTGTATTAGCGTTAATGTTAGGCCATTATTTGAATCAGGAAGCGCTGACTCTGGAAATTGCCATGGGTGCAGGGCTGATCTTATGTGCCTTAGTTCTGCAGAGTTTTGTTAATCGTTTAAAACCAGAAAAAACTTAGGCCCCTGGAAATCAATCATCGCCCACTATTTGTTTCTAGGTGCCTTAAGCAAGCTGATGAAATATCCCAAAATACCTACTACACGCTTTTCCACAAATTTCAATCAGCGGCGCTTGAGATGTTTCTACTGAGTTAATCTTGAAATAAGGATGGTTAAAATGATTTAATCATCCACAAACTTTAAATTGTAAGGAAAAATATGCCTGACACTTATCAGCTGAAAAAAAATAATTTTAATAGATCGCTTTTAGGCAGAAAAAACGGTGTTACTGGATTTAGACGGCCATATCAACTCTAGGAGGCTGTCCAAGAATAGAGACCCTACTACGGAAAAATCCCTTTTGGCCATTTTTCCCGAACATTTTCGTTAAAGAGCGCAACTATTCTCGGACAGCCTCCTAGTGGAACTAACGGTGCAGGGAAAACAACTTGCTTACGTTTGATACCGCTATTCTGGGATGATCGCCCTAATCATTTGTGAGTATTATAAGGCTATAAAGTACTACAGGATTATTAGGCCACTACAATGCTCATAATACCCCGTTAGTACTCGTCCCTATAGGACTCCTTTAAGCACATCAGGAACTTCTTTAGCCATTAATAAAAAACTTTCAAAACTTCACCTTAAACTTTAGGACCTACATCATGCTTTCCCCGCTAAGAAAATCATTGCTACCTACCACTGCCGAAGCATTACCCGGCCGTGAAACAGCTATCTGCACCCCGGATAAACACTTTGTATCTGCTCATCCTATTGCTCCGCCTTTCCCGGGAAATATCCAGGAAGCTATCTTCGCGATGGGCTGCTTCTGGGGCGCGGAACGGTTTTTTTGGCAACAAAAAGGGGTCTTCAGTACTGCTGTCGGTTATGCAGGAGGAATCACGCTTAACCCGACTTATAAAGAACTTTGTTCGGGCTTAACCGGACACACCGAGGTGGTCAAAGTGATGTTCGACCCTGTCACTATCAGTTATCAGGATTTACTGCTGCTTTTCTGGCAAGCACATAATCCAACGCAAGGGATGCGCCAGGGCAATGATATTGGCACTCAGTATCGCTCAGCCATATACGCGACCAGTGCAGAGCAACTTGATACTGCTCTCAAATCAAAACAACATTATCAGCAACAGCTTACTAATGCTGGTTGTGACTTGATTAGTACGGAAATTATAGCCGCGCCGGTGTTTTATTATGCGGAAAATGAGCATCAGCAATACTTGGCTAAAAATCCTGATGGCTACTGCGGGTTAGGTGGGCTAGGTATTTCTTTTAAATAATAAATGTCTTCAAACACCTTGATCATAGGGAATTCCGAATATCTTAGAACCCGCAGTTGAGCACGGATTTTGTGGAAAATCTGAGTGCGAAAAATAAGGCACCATTCTTGCCAATGACCGTCACCCTTGGCAAGAGTTGTCACGCAGTATTCCGTCTTCAGATTTATTCACAACACTGTGAAGCGGAATATCCTTATCCAACAGGTGGTATGTATTTACGATCATAAAATTTAATACTCAGCCATTTATAGTGTTTTATAGCGGTCAATTGCGGATTCTAGGATTATAAGTTCGCAAGGATTGTTCATAGGGTATAATTCACATTTTTCTTAACCATCATTTGATTCGAGGGAGCTAAATGAGTATCAAACTTTCAGACCGACTTAGCGCGGTTAAACCATCACCCACTCTGGCAATTACTGCACGGGCAGCAGAAATGCGCGCAGCCGGTAAAGACATTATTGGCCTGGGTGCTGGCGAGCCTGACTTTGATACCCCTCAGCATATTAAAGCCGCTGCGATAACAGCAATTAACGATGGTTTCACAAAATATACTGCGGTTGATGGTACGCCAAGTCTAAAACAGGCTGTCATTGATAAATTTAAAAAAGATAATGGCTTTGACTATACGCTTAAGCAAATTCTGGTCTCTTCTGGCGGCAAGCAAAGCTTTTATAATTTAGCCCAGGCTCTATTAAACAAAGGTGATGAGGTTATTATTCCTGCCCCTTACTGGGTTTCCTATCCTGATATTGCCTTGTTAGCGGATGGCATCCCAGTGATTATCAAAACCACTCAGGAGAAAAACTTTAAGATTACGCCTGCTCAATTGCGCGCTGCCATTACCGATAAAACCCGCTTATTTGTTATTAATAGCCCGTCTAATCCGACCGGCGTAGCCTATTCATTAGCTGAACTCAAAGCACTGGCAGAAGTATTGTTAGACTACCCGAACATTATCGTTGCAACCGATGATATGTACGAGCATATACTTTGGGAAAAGGACAGTTTTGTAAATATCCTGAATGCCTGCCCTGAGCTATATAACCGCACGATGGTCCTCAATGGCGTGTCTAAAGCTTATTCGATGACGGGCTGGCGCATTGGTTATGCCGCAGGTCCTGAAGCAATTATTGCTGGCATGCGTAAAGTGCAGTCACAGAGCACTTCTAATCCTACCTCTATATCTCAGGTAGCTGCCGAAGAAGCCTTAAAAGGTGATCAAAGCTGTATAGACACTATGCTGGTAGAATTTAAGAAACGCCACGATTATGTGGTTGATGAACTTAATAAACTGCCTGGCATTGAGTGCATCAAGTCCGATGGAACATTTTATGTTTTTCCTAATGTTGAACAGTTAATTTCGCGATTAGAGGGTATTAATAATGACCTTGATCTGGCTGAATACTTTATCGAAAAAGCTGACGTGGCATTAGTGCCTGGGTCTGCTTTTGGTTGTCAGGGACATATCAGAATTTCCATTGCCACCAGTATGGAAAATTTACAAACCGCTTTGATACGCATTAAAAAAGCGATTTCTTAATCTCGTCTCCGCTTTGTGGCTTAGGTTTTTTGCAGAAAAAAACCTAAGCCCTCTTTGCGTTTAGAAAGTCACACTACCCTGCACCCAGATTTTCTGGGTATTTTTTTCTACGCCTGCATTGACCGCTGCCTGGCTATTACTTGCATCATAATATGCGTATTTTGCCAGTATTTGATAGTGCTTGCCAAAGTGTTTACTAAGCAGAAAATCATACTCATTCCCATACTTGCCACTGCCACTTGATTCCGTAAAATTATGGTAGGCAAACAACAATTTGACGCCATAAAAACTTTTATCTATCGTTGCCTTAATATCTCGAACACCTCTAACAGGTGTGACCAGAAACTTATCTGCCCAGCCTTGAAATAGGTGCTTGGTACCTAGCGGCGTTTGGAATGCATAGCTTCCGTTGCCATCTAGTTGCTCCACTCCAGACTGGATGCTAACCCCTACATAGCTTGCCCCTAAAATAATATTGTATCTATCTAAACCATAGTTACCGGGGTTATTTTTATAGTCAGATTGATTGCTGTAGCCCACATCATAGTGCAACTGAATATCATGTATTAGCTTAGGCGTGCCATGCATGCGCACCCCATAAGTTTGTGTTGAATTAACAGCAGCAGCATAATCAGCTAACCAATATCCATAGCCTGTCAAGGTACTAAATCGGCCAAATTTATAGGTAAAATTAAACACCGGCATGGTAATCGGGCGCTCGATAGACGTCACCGTTTGCACCTGACCTATATACATAATATTTAATGTCAGGTTTTTTATCGACTTATTTTGAATCACCACTGAATCAAAGGTTTGCTCCATTTGTCGCCAGGCAATATTACCAATAAAGCGCTGGTTATCTAGAGCGATCACTTGCCGGCCTCCCTTTATTAAAGTATTAGGAATACCTTTATAACTAAGCCAGAATTGATTTAATTCTTGCTCTTGCGGATCGGCAACAACCTCATAGTTGGTTTTACCATTACGCAAACTATTATAGTCATCCTGCATGGACAGGTTACCTTCATATTCAGCATAAACCTGCAGTCCATGAAACTCGGGCGTGAGATAACCAAAGCGCAGGCGCATGGTATTGGCAATTGCTGTTTTTATCGGTGAATCGTCAGTAATATGAACATACTCATAGCGATATCGCAGATCAAACGTAACTTGACCATATTTACCTTGCTCACCAAACAAAAGTGCATTTTCTACAGTTTCATTTATAATCGCCGCCTGGACAGGTAGCGCCATCAAAAAAGTAATCACACTAACACAAGCAGTGCAGTACCATTTTTTCTTTGAAGAGGTGGAGTTTTTGTAATCTACTGACTTTAAAATAAAATATTTACCCATTTATGCAATTATCAAAATAGCTGTTGCGTTCATTATTTTTATCACTGTGCGTCTTTCCTTACTAACTTTTCATCTATTTTAATTTCCAGAGTAATCCACCTGTTTAAAGACCTCTCTAGAGTAGTCAAGTCCTCAGCGGGGGATGGGGCATTTCCTCCCGGTCCTCTAGGAGGCCGTCCAAGAATAGAGACCCTACTACGGAAAAATCCCTTTTGGCCATTTTTCCCGAACATTGTCGTTAAAGAGCGCAACTATTCGCCTCAAATGTTCGAAAAAACTGACTCAAAAAGACTTTCCCTCGCTACGGCTTCTATTCTGACACAGGGGGGTCTCGGATAGCCTCCTAGAAGTGAAACGCTCGTATTAATACCACTATTTGCGTATCAGCCTGGTGTGCTGCTCTGATAGAAGTTGATTCAATTTCCGCTCTCCTGTTGAATCTGAGAAAACCCCAGGATAAATACAATCATTAATCGTTGCATATTTTTTATACGCGTTAGAGATCTAAGCATAATGATAACAAACTCCTTTGCGCTATGCATGCCCACATGCCTATTGTTACGTAATAAAATCATCCCGATTAGATTTTCCTGATAAATATACATCTAAAAATCAGCATCTTATAATGTAAAATGACTCGATACATAACTATACTTATTAAGCTGCAAGAAAAGGGTAATTTGTTCCTTTATATTGTATAATGTTTTTTTACGATGTTACGCAACGTATTAACAGCTATTTCAACCAACTCTTATATGGAGACACTTTAAATGTCAGTAGATAACGTACTAAAAATAATACAAGAAAACGATATCAAATTTGTTGATTTTCGTTTTTGTGACACTCGCGGTAAAGAGCAACACGTAACCTTCCCTGCACATAGCATCAATGAGGATACGTTTGAAGAAGGCAATATGTTTGACGGCTCTTCTGTCGCAGGATGGAAAGGCATCAATGAATCTGACATGATTTTAATGCCAGACCCGGCTACAGCCAAAATAGACCCTTTCTTTGATGACAATACATTAATCCTACGTTGCGATATTATTGAACCAAGTGACATGCAAGGTTACGAACGTGATCCACGCTCAATTGCTAGACGCGCTGAAGCTTATATGCTATCTACAGGGATAGCTGACACTGCTTTTTTTGGTCCGGAAAATGAGTTCTTTGTATTTGATGATGTACGCTGGAATAGCGACATGGGTAGCTGTGGTTACAAAGTCGATTCAGAAGAAGCCGGCTGGAACTCTGAAAAAGCCTATGAAGATGGTAACATCGGTCACCGCCCAGGCATAAAAGGCGGTTATTTTCCTGTACCTCCAGTTGACTCTCTACAAGACATGCGTTCTGCAATGTGTCTAGTTTTAGAAGAAATGGGACAAACAACAGAAGTTCACCATCACGAAGTGGCTACTGCAGGTCAATGTGAGATTGGCTCTAGATTTAATACTCTAGTTAATAAAGCTGATGAAGTTCTGGAACTTAAATATGTGGTTGCCAATATTGCACACGCGTATGGCAAAACTGCCACTTTTATGCCTAAGCCTTTAGTCGGTGATAACGGTAATGGTATGCACGTTCACCAGTCTTTAGCAAAAGATGGGCAAAACCTTTTCTCAGGTGATTTATACGGTGGTCTATCTGAAACTGCTCTTTTCTATATTGGCGGTATCATCAAGCACGCAAAAGCACTAAACGCTTTCGCTAACGCATCAACAAACAGTTACAAGCGTCTGGTTCCAGGCTTTGAAGCTCCTGTTATGCTAGCTTACTCTGCACGTAACCGTTCGGCTTCTATCCGAATTCCTTTTGTAAACAATCCAAAAGGTCGTCGTATCGAGTTACGTTTTGGTGACTCTACTGCTAACCCTTACCTATGCTTCGCTGCAATGTTAATGGCTGGCCTTGATGGCATCCAGAACAAGATCCATCCTGGTGATGCAATGGATAAAGATCTATACGACTTACCTCCTGAAGAAGAAAAGCTCATTCCTCAAGTGGCTTTCTCTTTTGATGAAGCACTAAAAGCATTAGATGAAGATCGTGAGTTCCTGACGCGTGGCGGTGTATTCACTGATGATGCTATTGATGGTTATATTGATCTAAAAATGGAAGAAGTACAACGTCTACGTATGAGTACTCATCCTGTAGAATTTGATATGTACTATAGCTTGTAATAATATTATCGCTACTGCTTGCAGTAGTCGTTCTATTTATAAAAGGGGCTGCTATTTATTTAGTTAGCCCTTTTTTTTGCTCAAAAAACACCGCGTCAAAAGGGTGCGTATATTTATTTAATTGCGCCCATCATTAGTGCGTTAAAATAATATCTCTTTCTAGTCCGGCAAATTCCTTAGTATCAATACTTGGTCTATACTTTGCTTCTAACTTACAAACCACTTCTTTCAAACCCTTAAAGTGTACAAAAAAATTCTCGATAATATTAATGAAGCTATTCTCTTATTTAATAGAGACCTGCAGCTTATTTATATCAATACAGCAGGCGAAGTTTTATTTGAAGATAGCGCAAGGCACTTGCTCGGTCGACCTACAAAAGATTTACTAGGTTTTGATAGATCACTTAAGGATGATTTATTGCGCTGCATAGAGCGCAATGAGGGCTTTTTTGACCACGAGCATACGCTGAATTTACTGCACAAAAAGATAACCATCAGCTTTAGCGCAACTCCAATTGTGGATAATCCTGAGGAGCCAGAGGTGCTTGTTGAATTACAACAACTCGATCGGCATATACGCATATCAAAAGAAGAGCAATTAATTGCTCAGGAACATATCTCGCGCATGTTGATGCGCGGATTTGCACATGAAATTAAAAATCCATTAGGTGGCCTGCGTGGAGCCGCGCAGCTTCTGTGAACCAATGGGGTCATGAACCAATGGGGTCAGACTCGAATGAAATAACATATTATGCTCTAAGTCATACTCTTCGAAATAAGCTATAGGTGTAAGATAAAATGGCTCGACTTCCCCGTTATGTGATCCCTGGGCAGCCACAGCATATTATTCAGCGCGGAAATAATAGAGATATTATCTTTGTAGCTGATGAAGGCTACCGGTTTTATCTGCAAAAACTGAGCGATGCTTGTAAAAATATGATTGTGAATGACACGCCTATGTCTTAATGACTAATCATGTTCACCTATTGATGACCCCAGATTTAGATAATGGAATGAGTAAAGTCATGCAGTATATAGGTCGTTACTATGTCCAATATTTTAATGACCAATATCAACGGACAGGTACTTTATGGGAAGGACTTTATAAAGCCACACTGCTTGATAGCGAGAATTACCTGTTAACGTGTCGCCGATATATCGAGTTGAATCCAGTTCGAGCGGGGATGGTCAATGATCCTGCTGAATATCCTTGTTCGAGTTATCATTATAATGCGTTAGGAATAGAGAACTGCTTATTAAAGCTTCACTCGAATTAGGTGTCGATGAAGTATCTTGCCTTGTTTAGCAATCCTATTCCGAAAGCTGATAAGGAGGCTATTAGAACAGCAACTAGCAAAGCGCAGGGACTAGGTAATCATAGGTTTAAAGCTAAAGTTGAAAAAATACTTAATAGACAGGTGCAGCAAAAACCACGTGGAGATGATAGGCGGTCTGAAATATTTAAGAATAAATAGGGCATCAATCGAGTCTGACGCCATTGGTTTGATACCTCAACGCTATCTGGGTCGATTCGAGGAATGACACACGCGAACCTTCGTTTTCGGTGAACGTCTTCGGAACGCAGGCAAAACAAAGAATGCCTACGAAACACACAACACCTATAACTAAGATAGTCCGCGTGGTCACGAGTTATTTGTTCAGAAAATCACTGCATTAATAAAATCAAAAAAGTTTGGTGTTATACGTCTCGAAAAATTGGGCCTAGACGACGAGCAATCGGTCTTGCAACTTGATGGCTCCGCCGAAGTTACAGCGAAAACGTAAGGGTTACCCGAACGGTAGTAATACAGACCGGAACCGCTGTCACCAGGATTTATATCGGATGAAAATTTCACGATTCGATTCCACCAGTCACTATCTAGAGATGAGAACCCTCCGACACTTAGCTTACCATCTCCATATAAATTATTAGTAGTGCATCCAGCTGGACTATGCTCATAGGAGCAACCAGGATAGCCGCGCCTGTATTTTGAATGGTCGTTCAAGAAGGATTTGGGGCGATAACCCCAACCTAGACTGCGAGGAGCTGTAGCTCCTGAGTCAGGAGTTGCCAAAACCAAGGCTATGTCGTGTTTGATACAACTTGCGCCGCCGCCCCAGTCATCGTCGCAGTTATTATCTAAATACACAGGATAGTAACCAAAGGCATAAACCGTCCATGAACCCCAAGTCGGTGAAGTAGTACTATTGCGGCGTGGACGAAGCTTACTACTCGAGAAAGCATCTGCTCCTGGGAATATACAATGTGCCGCAGTAATAGCTACCATTCTGTTACTATTTGCTGATAACACCGTCGCAGAACAACCTCCATAATCCGCAAAACTTTGATAAACCGTATTAGTGTCAGAATAGCCGTCAGCTATTGCTCTGCGTGTTCGATTGTCGGTTGCATTACTCCAAGATTTAATTCTTAAGTCTTCCCTTTGAACATCTTCTTTGTCGGGTGATTCCCCTCTCTCTCGATTCTCATCTGGAAATTGCGAAACGGACCTTGATGCTATTGCCAATTCTGCGCGGTCTATCTTATAACTAAAATATCGATTCGAAGTGGTATCAAAGAATTCAAATTCAACCATTCCCGACATATTCTCTGGAGGCAGTATTTTTTCGCGGGAGAGGTCTTCAAGTTCTTGGAACTCTTTTACTTTAGGGAGTAAATCCAAATCATCAGTCTCTAAACCTCTGCGCTTATTCCGTTTCACTTCTTCGAACCTGCCTGGTTCTGCCCCATCATGCGTCTTAGACCAGCCAGCTTGTAGGAAGGGTAAGTCAGATAGTCCCGGCAGCAAATCACCAATAGCACTTATTGGATAGCCTTCATCACCGATCACACACGTGCCGCCCTCGGCACACGTAGTATCACCAGGTTCTACCGGTGGTTCATTTAAGGTAACAGTCGTTGAATCTAACTCGAATAAATAGTTACCTGGCGAAGCTCTGTTTTGAAACTTAACACTATAGCTATTATTGCCCCCATCTACGATAACAAAAGGAAGATCTAACACGCGTGTTGCGCTATTATATTCAGCAGCACATTGCTGATCAGCTATAGCCATTGATGCACCAATGGATAATGCTAACATTAATAGTAATCTTTTCATTTTCTTCTCCGTATTCGTTTTAACGTTTTTAATAGTGTTTCAATTTATACCCTTTCTAAAAATGCTTTGTATAAACTTGAAAAAACATCAGCCGATGTGGCTAGCCTCGTCCGCAAAATAGTCACCAGCCGGATACCCAGCTGACTCGTACCCATTACTGGCCAACGTTTTCAATACCCAACGATTCTTAATGTCTCCAGTGGTGACTGGAGGTAGCTCGGCTAAAATCACACGACCATCAACCAACTTAACACAGGGAAATTTGATATTGGATAGCGGATCCATCGTGCCGCATTGTTCTGGCTTTATATTGATGCCCGGTTTCGGTCGTGCACCGCCTGTATAATCCCAGAAATATAAACCGTGTTTTTCCCCGGTATAAATTAAGCGTCCTTGGTATTGGGCCCCGTTTATGTTATTATAGTGGATGGTTAAGTGGAGTGCCTCATCCACAACCACGCAGCTGTCACTATGGTTTTCTGCGAGGGCTATACTGCCTGCCGCTCCCAAAACCCCTAAAATTAGTAATAAAAACAAGCTGATATCTTTCATTTTTATTACCTCCAATTTAACCTTAAGCGATCCAATCCACAAAGTCAAGGTTTATTGAACCATAGCAAAAGAAACAGCCCTATCTAAATAGAAACGCCAGGGTCAGTGCTTGGTATTTACAAAAACTCAACAGGTTAATGCCCTTTTTTTGGCGCATGAAATTCTGACAATAATGAAGGTCATTTTAAGGAAAAAATAAAAATCATGCTCCAAAGCCCCCTGTTTTAATTTAAAATAACTACAGGTACTTATTTTACTTATGACACGTACTATAGCTTGTAATAATATTATCGCTACTGCTTGCAGTAGTCGTTCTATGTTATAAAAGGGGCTGCTATTTATTTAGTTAGCCCTTTTTTTTGCTCAAAAAACACCGCGTCAAAAGGGTGCGTATATTTATTTAATTGCGCCCATCATTAGTGCGTTAAAATAATATCTCTTTCTAG